>Ga0209536_100004173_pt1 | contig 22867 bp, 20 predicted proteins | sample DeeMarSeWOR28_12_FD_187461 | JGI IMG/M metagenome (GOLD analysis project Ga0209536, IMG submission 187461) | Marine sediment microbial communities from White Oak River estuary, North Carolina - WOR-2-8_12 (SPAdes) (version 2) | ecosystem: Environmental > Aquatic > Marine > Intertidal zone >... | reverse complement strand
ACGATGCTCCGGCCCTGGCACAGGCTAATGTAGGAATTGCTGTCGGATCGGGGACAGATGTTGCAGCGGAAACAGCTGATATTATTTTAGTAAACAGTAGTCCTAATGATATTGCCAACCTCATAGTATTTGGTACAGCCACATATAATAAAATGAAGCAAAACCTCTTCTGGGCGGCAGGATACAATATTGTAGCTGTGCCAATGGCTGCGGGGGTGCTGGCGCCTTTGGGAATTATTTTAAGTCCGGCAATTGGTGCTGTATTAATGAGTCTTAGCACCGTAATCGTGGCAATAAATGCTCAATTGTTAAAACGTCAAATGAATTAAGAAATGAAAAAAATAAATAGAAATACCCTGATCATAGCCATTACAATGATGATTGTTGGATTTGGCTTCGGATGGTTAATTTTTGGAAATGAAACTTCTAAGGAACCTGTACATGAAATTGCTGAAGTGAAAAAAAATCAAATATGGACATGCTCCATGCATCCACAGATCAGGCAGAATGCACCAGGAAAATGTCCGATTTGTGGCATGGAATTGATTCCTGTTGACACGGAACATGAACATGATAATCCATTGGAGATCAAGATGTCACAGACGGCAATGCAGTTGGCTAATATTCAAACTTCTATCGTCAGTCGACAGACACCTGAAAAAGAGATAAGGTTGACGGGAAAAGTAGTACCTGATGAGCGCAATCTTTATTCGCAGACTTCGCATATATCAGGCAGAATCGAAAAGTTATTCGTCAACTATACAGGTGAATATGTCAGTGAAGGAAAAGTTATTGCCTATGTCTATTCACCCGGATTGGTAACTGCCCAGGAAGAATTATTTGAAGCGTATAAGATCAGGGAGACACAACCGGCACTATACAATGCCGCAAGAGAAAAACTGAAGAACTGGAAGTTAACGGATATTCAAATTGATGAGATAATTGAAGAGGGTAAACCAAGAGATCAATTCCCCGTCCTATCCGATTTGAATGGCATTGTGATAGCGAAAAAGGTGAATTCAGGAGATTATGTAAAACAGGGGAGTACAATTTATGAAGTGGCAGATCTTTCCAGACTCTGGGTATTATTTGATATACATGAAAGTGAAATGCCCTGGATTAAGGTTGGTGATGAGGTAGCTTTTACTGTTGAATCCATACCAGGCGAAAGATTTAAAGGAAAGATCAGTTTCATTGATCCGCTGATCGACCAGAATACACGGGTGGCAAAAGCTCGCGTTGTCACCAATAATCCAGGGAATAGGTTAAAACCTGAAATGTTTGCTACGGGGATTGTAAAAAGTACTGTGCAGAGCAGCGGGCCTTCCATTATTGTACCTAAAACTGCAGTAATGTGGACGGGCAGGCGATCTTTGGTGTATATAAAATCTGAAACTCCTGAAGGAATTAGCTTTATGATGCGTGAGGTGGATCTTGGGCCATCTTTGGGGAGCAGTTACTTAATTAAAGAAGGCCTGAGTGAGGGTGAAGAAATTGCAACCAATGGCACTTTTAGCATTGATGCTGCTGCCCAGCTGGCCGGGAAAGCCAGTATGATGAATTCATCAGCTCCCTCCGGTCCCGGAAACAAAGTGATCATGACCGGTCATGAAGCTAAAAATTCTGGTGGTATAATCCAAACAGCACAGCTAAACCTGGAGTCAACGTTTTCCTCAAGCCATGAAGTAAAACAGGTTCTTAAACCAGTCATTGAAAGCTATTTACAACTAAAAGATGCGTTGGTCAATGATGATTTTTCCAGTGCAATTGATCTTGGGGGTAATCTGCAGAAGCTGATAAATAATATTGATATGAAACTTTTTAGTGTTGAGGCTCATGAGTTATGGATGACATATGGCATGGCAGCCGGCCAGCTGGCAGGGAAATTTATTAGTTCGGAAAATATAATAAACGCCAGGAGCACATTCAAGCCACTTTCTGCACAAGTAATACAGATTGCCCGTGTTTTTCAACCGTTGGACCGTACACTATATATACAGCATTGCCCTATGGCTGACAATTTTAAAGGTGCTGATTGGTTAAGCACAGAAATGAATATCAAGAATCCCTACTATGGTGAATCGATGCGCACCTGTGGAGAAATAAAAGGAGAAATTTCTAATAATTAAATTCTAAAACCATGAAAACAAATTATTTAATCGTAAAACTTATGCTTATAGTAAGCGCAGTTTTTATTCTTTCGTTTAGTGGAATCGTTAAAAATGGCGACCAGTCAGGTGCAGTTTTGAATGCCTACCTTAAGATAAAAGATGCTCTCGTGAAAACAGATGCAGAATCAGCAGGTGAAGCAGCAAAAAAACTTGTTGCTGTCCTCGGAGATTCAAAAGATGTATTACTGGTGAAAATAGCTAAAAGCGCTGGCGAAATCAGCCAGACTAATAATGTAAAGGATCAAAGAGAATCTTTCAATGATCTGTCAGAAAATGTTTACCAGCTCATGAAGGGCTCCGGAGATTTGCGAATACCAGTCTATCGGCAGTATTGCCCAATGGCGTTCAATAATACCGGGGCTTACTGGCTTGCTGCTGAAAAAGAGATCAATAATCCTTACTTTGGGAGTATGATGCTTCACTGCGGATCTGTAAAGGAAGAATTATAGCGCAATGAATTCACTTCATTTAGTCAGACGATGTTTTGCGAAATAGAAATTCTACTGGTGTATGGAAACCATCAATTTAAATTAATTGATTAATATTTTTATCTTTCGGATTGTTAATAGCTGTGGACTAAATATTTATAACATGAAAAAGAAAATTTTAATTGCTGTCGGTATATTTATTTTGATCATCATTATCGGTATGATTTACCTGAATTACAGGAACCGTAGTCTGAGTCCTCCGGGGATAGTCAAATATGATAAGAATGATTTAACCATTGAAATTCCATACGGCAGACCTTCAAAACGGGGAAGGCTCATTTTCGGCACAGAGGAGGAAGGGGCTTTACTTCCATATGGAAAGTATTGGCGTTTGGGTGCAAATGAAGCCACGGAGGTTTCATTTAGCAGGGATGTTTTATTTAATGGTGAATCAGTGAAAGCTGGAACCTACAGGATGTATGCCGTTCCGGGTGAGAATGAGTTTGAAATTTCATTGAATTCCGGATTGGGGAAATGGGGATATTCGGATCCTGACTATAGCCTGGATGTTTTAAAGACCAAAGTGCCGGTAGAAAAGAGCAATGAATCTGTGGAGCAATTTACTTTTCGTTTTGAAGAACAAGGATCTAAAGTATTGATTGTAATGGAATGGTCGGATGTAAAAATAAAGATACCGGTCGAACCGCAATAATTATTTTTCCATTATCAAAGCATATTTTCCAGCCTGGGTGGGGTATTTTTCTCCACCCATTTTTCATAATTTCCATCATAGCCCACCTTTTTCTGAAGGGCTTCAGTTTTATCGAGAATTCCCAGGATAACTTCATCAGGCATAAATTTCTTCTTTTCAATAACATCAATGATTGTGGATATCTCCTGGTTTACTGTTGCTGCAGTCTGGCGGTGCCAGTTTTCATAGTCATCCTGCTGCCAGTCCAGGTAGTTTTGCATGATTTCTTCGGAAATTTCCCTGCCGTGCTTTACGGATTCATTGATATTCCCTTTTCCTGTTACGGCGTTGCCAATGGCAAAAACGTTGTCAAAGCCATCGATTAAACAACTATCAGGATTGGAAATTTTAAAGATGCCACCTTCAGAAGGGACGCCTTTGATCATCTCAGGAATGCTACCAATAGAAGAAATTACCAGCGGCGACTCCACATCTAAGAATTTATCTGTCAAAACAACCCGTTCGTTAATTATTTCGGTTTTCTGAAAACGAATTCCATTGAGTTGGTTATTCTTTATAATTTTATCTATGGGAATGCAGCATGGTTCAAACCTGAACAGGTATTTCTTTTGAAAATTGTCAAGTATCTTTTGCCTGACAGTCTGGGCTTTTAACAAATTCTCGGGGGTGTCTGTTGCCAGGGGAGACAGTGGCATATCAATGGCACGCCTTCTGTAAAATAGTGTGCAACCTTGTAATCCCAGGTCATTCAGGGTGAGATGATGATTATCCAATACTTTGTTTATTCCATGGTCCAGGGTAAACATATCGACATCGATACCCTTCTTTTGCAGGGCCTCCTGCACGGTTTCTATCATAATGATCTTTACGACATCCAATGATGCCAAACCCCCACCGATAACAAGCGCCTTATCAACTAATGTAAATCGTTGTCCGTTATAGTTTGGCTCATGTTTGTGATTGAACCAGTGCACAAAGGGATTTTGATAATAAAGACCTTTGTTGACATATTCATCAATTCCTTTTATTGGGAGTGGCCTGTCCTTCCAGGCCCCGGTGGCGAGAATGACAGCTGAAAAACCCCAGGTTAAAACATCCCTAAAATCCACATCTCTGCCTAGCCGGACTCCAGGGACAAAGCGAATATTTGGTTGATTTATTTTTTCATTGATGTTCGCTTCTTCCTTGTCTCGTAGCTTGGCGTGCCATTTGGGTAATCCATCTTCAATTTTGCCATAAGGAAGCAAGGCCTGATCAAACACAACAACACGAAAACCGCGCCTGGCGAGTTGAAAAGCTGCTTCGGCGCCAGCAACAGCTCCGCCAAATATGGCAATAAAATGATGGCCGGATTTTTTTATACTCATGGTTAATACATGGTTTTGGGGTTAGGAATTGATATCTGATCCCCTAATATATAAATAATCAATATGTTTTGCGCGAAAGTTTCTTTGGTTGTAAAGGTTAATCAATTTTATCCTAGTGAATAACGTGTTTAATGAAGAATTTGTCGTTTGAGTAATTAACAATTGGATAGGTGTCTCGCACATAATTAATTTTTGGGTAATATATTGAATTCATTAATTGGCTAGATTTGCAGTGAATTCACGAAATGATTAGTATTAAAATGCCCCGGACCCATCTTCAGCATCCCAAGGATCAAATAACAGATATAATCAAACGCATTTATCGTGCAGGATTAACTACAACTTCAGGAGGTAATGTTTCAATTAAAGACCCGGAAGGAAATATTTGGGTGACACCTTCTGCTATTGATAAAGGAAGCCTGACCAGAAAAGATATCATGTGCGTGAAGCCTGATGGAGAAATTCTTGGTTTGCATAAACCATCCTCAGAGTTTCCTTTTCACAAAGCCATTTATGAGATCAGGCCTGATATTAAGGCTGTCATCCATGCTCATCCTCCTGCGCTGGTATCTTTCAGTATAGTTAGGAAGATCCCAAATACAAACATTATTCCGCAGGCTAAAAATATCTGTGGTCCGATTGGGTATGCGGGGTATTCCTTACCGGGAGGTTTGGAATTAGGCGATAAAATTGCCGAACAATTTAGTCAGGGCTATGATGCAGTAATTATGGAAAATCATGGCATTGTGGTGGGAGGTACAGATATCAGGGATGCGTACATCAGGTTTGAGGCGCTCGAATTTTCAGCAAGGACGATCATTGGGGCCAGTACTGTAGGAAAAGTAAACTATTTATCGGACGAACAAATCGAACAATTTGAACAGGCTATCCCAGAAGATATCCCGGAAATGGATGATGTGGAATATCCTTCAGATGAGTTGAGTATCAGGACAAATATGAGCGAACTGGTACGTAGGGCATGCGATCAGGGACTAATGATCAGCTCGTATGGAACTGTTTCTGTGCGCTGGTATGACAATAATTTTTTAATTACACCCAGGAATATTCCTCGACTCGAAATTCGAAATGAAGATATTGTGCAGATCAGGAATGGGAAAAGAGAACCCGGCAAACTTCCCAGTAGAGCATTAAAGCTGATCCAGCAAATTTATATTGAAAATCCTGATGTTAACTCAGTGATATTAACTCAGTCTCCAAATGTGATGGCTTTTGGAGTTTCTGATGCAAAATTAGATGTACGTACAATACCGGAGAGTTGGATATTCTTGCAGGATATTCCGGTCGTACCTTTTGGGAAACAATTTGCTGGAAATGATACGATTCCTGAAATGATTTCACAAAATACACCATCTGTAATCATTCAAAATGATTCCATTATTGTAACAGGGAATCAATTATTACAAACCTTCGACCGCCTCGAAGTCGCTGAATTTAGTGCCAAGTCTCTTATCTTGAGTAAATCCATCGGTGATTTGGTCCCCATTAATGAAAGACAGATTGAAGATTTGAGAAAGAAGTTTTTAAGCAATTAGGCTTATTCGTCAAGGATTTTCAGGAACTCGGAAAATTCTGGCCTTACATATATTTTATCATTGATATCAACAACAGGGAAAGCAACATAACCCTTAAAATTAGCTTGTTGGATTTTTAGTAATAATTCATTGTAGTATTTTTCATTAGCCTCTGCATCTTTAAATTCATACTTGATTTTTGCAGAGTCCATTTTATTTCTGAATTCAATGCAGTGATCACAATCTTCACTCCCATACACGGTGATATTTTTGGTCACCTTAGGCGTCATGTTCCCTGAAGTATCAATGCTTTTTCTGTTCGTTTCGCAGGAAAGGACAAATATTGTACAATTGATCATCAATAAGTATCTGACAAAAAATGTGTTCATAATTGATATGATAATGATAGGTTCACGTTTTTCTTATGAACTTCAAATATAACGGGATTATGGCAATAATTGCAGACAGTAACGTAATTGGAGGCATATAACCAGGCCAAGAGGATACATCTATCCAACCTGAGAATCCCATAATTGTTGTATGAAGTAAGGCTGCAACAAGCCCGAGATAACCCATGCGTTGACCCTGTTGCCACTTTTTTATACCTACGGCCTCCTGCATAAATGGAATAGTTGTTATGGCGGGTATAGTAAAACAGTACAAGCTGAATACACCCATGAGCATGGTCAATTCCCCATTCAGATTCATCATATTTTCATCATAAAATTTTGGGAAGTATTCAGGGGATAAAATGATTAAACTATTAAAGACATGCAAAGCGCTTAGTGAAAAACCAGCCAGGCCCGTAAATTTAATAAATTGGTTTTGTTTTGCATCTTCACTGAATCTCATCCATCTCACTTTTCCAAATGCATAACTGATCGCCAGGAAAAATAATCCGGATATGCTGAAAACTTTATTCATGATGTACAATGGAAAATGATTCGGGTCAACACCTTTGAATACGATATAACGCATTGTGGCATAGACTAAAAAAAATAAAAGGACCAGTATTAACCATTTAATGCGAAGTGTTCCCAATCTATCGATTGCAGGTTGCGTTTCAGGCATATTTAAAATGATGATTTAAATAATTATAATCTTATTGAGAAAGAGAAAAATATGTTGTGTTTAATCATTAAAATCTGCCTTAAAGTTAAAACACATGATCAAATTGCAAGAAAATAATTTAATTATTTTATTAAAAAGAAAATTACCGAGTCACACCCTGTTTTTGTGGCAGGTTTTAATTTCTGATAATTATTCAGATATTCAAGTCGAAATTTCAAATTATCAACCATTAATTCTATTTACATGAAAAAGGTCGTATTATTTCCATTGCTTTTCACAATTATTGTTTTGCTTTCAAACGTTCAGTCTTTTGCTCAGAGTGATGAAAAAAAAGAGGAATTAAAAACGGAAAGTGCAGAGGCGAAAGGAGCATTTTTAAAAGAAGATACTGGAATGGCTAAATTTTTTAATGATTCCTATGGATATGCCATTTTTCCCAATGTTGGAAAAGGTGGTCTTGGTGTTGGTGGGGCAGCTGGAAATGGTGTGGTTTACGAACAGGGGAATATAATTGGTTTTGCAAAATTAACACAGGTAAGTATTGGCTTTCAGGCTGGAGGACAGGCTTATCGGGAGGTCATTTTTTTCGAGACTGCTGATGAACTGGGGCGATTCAAAGCAAATAAGATAGAATTTTCGGCCCAGGTATCTGCTGTTGCTGCCGCATCTGGAGCTTCAGCAAATGCCAAGTATATTGAGGGAGTGGCTGTGTTTACTATGGCAAAGGGAGGTTTAATGTACGAAGCTTCTGTTGGTGGGCAAAAATTCAAATTTAATAAAGAGTAAAATTGCTTTTTAATTCATTGCTAGAACGACTTTAATTTTTTCTAATGAGAATATTTAATTTTTTGCTTGTATTTCTTTTAGCTTACTGTACACCAAAGAAAGAAAGTCACGAACTTAAACTATGGTATACAAAACCTGCCTCCGCCTGGACGGAAGCCTTGCCAATTGGCAATGGCCGTTTGGGAGCAATGGTCTATGGAGATGTGGCTCAGGAGCATATACAATTCAATGAAGAAACCTTATGGACTGGCGAACCTCATGACTATGCACATGAAGGTGCATCTGATTATTTGCCAAAAATACGTTCACTTTTATTTGAAGGGAAGCAAAAGGAAGCAGAGGAGCTTGCCATGGAAAAGTTTATGAGCGTTCCATTGCGACAAAAAGCCTATCAACCATTCGGGGATGTGTACATTAACTTCAATGACCATGAAAACTATACAGATTATTATCGTGAGCTTGACCTGGCGGAGGCAATCAGCAGAACCACTTATAAGATTGGAAACAATACCTTTACAAGAGAGGTTTTTGCATCAAGTCCGGATCAGCTAATTATAATTCATTTGTCCTCCGATCAATCTTCATCGCTCAATTTCGAGTTTGGGCTGGATGCAGCCCATGAAAAGAAATCAGTATATATACAGGATGACCAGGTTATTCTGGAAGTTGCAGTCAACGATGGAGTAATGAAAGGGAAAGCTAAATTATCGATTACAACTGATGGAAAAACTGAGGAAAAGGGAGATAAATTGGCAATTTCGGATGCTGATGAGGCCATAATTTTTCTTTCTGCCGCCACTAATTTTGTAAGTTATAAAGAGGTCTCAGATCAACCATCTTCCGCTGTTGATGAATATTTATTTAAAATCCAGGATCAATCCTATGCAGATATTAAAGCCAGGCATATCATGGATTATCAAGGTTTATTTAACCGTTTCTCGCTGGATCTTGGCTCTACTGACAAGGATACGTTGCCAATTGATGAAAGGATAAGACAATTTCAGGATTCCCCGGATCCTCAATTGGTTTCACTTTATGTGCAATATGGAAGATATCTGTTGATTTCGTCGAGCAGACCTGGAACAAAACCTGCTAACCTGCAGGGCATTTGGAACCAGGATCTTCAACCATCCTGGGATAGCAAGTACACTGTAAATATCAATACTGAGATGAATTACTGGCCTGCTGAAGTTACGAATCTTTCCGAATGCCATGATCCATTATTTAGATTGATCGAAGAATGCGCTGAAACCGGACGAAATACTGCCATAGAGCATTATAAAGCCGATGGCTGGGTTTTACATCACAACACGGATCAATGGAGAGGGACTGCTCCTATCAATCACTCAAACCATGGAATTTGGGTGAGTGGAAGTGGTTGGCTTTCTACCCATCTCTGGGAACACTATCTATTTACCCAGGATAAGGATTTTCTTAAAAACCGTGCCTATCCCATCATGAGGGAAGCTGCCCGGTTTTATAAAGACTTTTTAATCGAAGACCCGGAAACAGGTTGGTTGATCAGTACTCCTTCTAACTCTCCAGAAAATGGCGGACTTGTCGCAGGCCCAACTATGGATCACCAGGTTATCCGCTCATTCTTTATTGCATGCATCGAAGCAAGTGAAATATTGGATGAGGATAAAGAATTTGCAAGTCAATTAAAAGTTCTGGTTCCCAGGATAGCGCCAAATCAGATCGGGCAATATGGGCAACTTCAGGAATGGCTTCAGGATAAAGATGATCCTGAAAATAAGCATCGCCATGTATCCCATCTTTGGGGCATGCACCCGGGGAAGGATATCAATTGGGAGCAAAGCCCTGAACTCATGGAAGCAGCCAAACAGTCCTTGTTATTCAGAGGTGATGAGGGTACCGGGTGGAGCCTGGCCTGGAAGATTAATTTCTGGGCGCGGTTTCTGGATGGCGATCGCGCATACGAATTGATTAAATTATTATTCAGATTTGTCGACAGTGAAGGAACAAATTACCGAAGCGGGGGTTCCTTCCTAAATCTTTTTGACGCTCATCCACCTTTTCAGATCGATGGCAATTTTGGCGCAACTGCGGGCATAGTGGAATTATTGATCCAGTCGCATTTATCGACCATTGATATTTTACCAGCGTTACCTGATGTTTTTCCGGATGGATCCATATCGGGTGTTTGTGCGCGGGGTGGATTTGAACTGGATTTGAACTGGAAAAATAGTGAATTGATCAATATAAAGGTGAAATCCAATGCCGGTGAATTGTGTAAGTTGAAATATAAAGACAAGGTCGTTGAATTTGAGACAGACCTTGGAAAAGACTATTCACTGGATGGAGATTTAAATTTAATAAACTAGATTTTTGATTGTACGGGGATCAATTCAATATAAAGTGCTTCCGGTTGTTTATAGATGTTTAAATCAATCAAGAGCAATTTAATTAAATACTGGCATTTAGCGCTATTTTTGGCGATCAGCACTGTTTGCTACATAAGTGTACTTATACCGCCGAGATTTTTTTGGCCTGCTGTATTTACTAGTTATGCAATTCCTGTCGTGCTCATTCTGAACATGGTTATTCTGATTATTGTCCCGATATTCAGGTTAAAACTGATGTTGTATCCGATCGTTTCTTTGCTGTTGGGATTGCCATTTTTACTTGTAACTATAAGTTTTAAAAGTGAGAGAAATACTAAGGATAGCGATCTTTCTATTTTAAGTTTTAATGCAAAATATTTTAGAAAATTAAAGACCTATGATGAATTTTCGGTACCCATGATTAGATGGTTGGCTGATGACACGTCAGATATCAAATGTTTACAGGAATATAGCACGAATAGTATGTATCCCGAAATTGATGTAACCAAACAGGTAAAAGCTCACGGCTATCATTCTTTTGTGTACAGAGCCAATATTAAGGATGCGGATCATAATCCCGGCATGGCTATTTTTACAAAATATAATATACTAGACTCCGGATTAATTTTGAATAACCAATATAGTATTAATGAAATAATGTATGTCGACATACAAAAAAAATCAGACACTATACGGATTTATAATGTGCATCTTGAATCCATGGGATTGGACATACATGGATACAAATATTTTAATCGGTATGAAGCTAAATTGAAAAGATTGGGTTCCAGACTAAAATGGGGAGCAGAACAGAGATCAACCCAGATTTATAAGTTAATCGAACACACTGCTCAATCGCCTTATCCATACATCATTTGTGGTGATTTTAATGACACTCCGTATAGTTACAATTATTTTAAACTGAAGCGGTATTTTAATAATGCGTTTGAAGAAGCCGGAAATGGATTCGGTTTTACATTCAATAGTTTATTGTTCTTTTTGCGTATAGATCATCAATTTTATAGTGAGCAAATTGAGCCTCTTGACTTTCATGTTGATCGTAGTATGAAAATATCAGATCATTTTCCGACAAGAGGAATTTATAGAATAAAAAATTGATCTGTACTAATTGAGTAAACCTATAATTCAGAATAATTGGGAAAAAAATGATACTCACTCCAATATTAGAGAAGGAAATATATACACAGGTGGCAGATATGACCAGACAATTTGCCAATGAAGTGATTCGCCCGCAAGCAGATTTACTCGATCAGGAGGAAAAATTTCCTAAAGAAATATTTAGTCAAATGAGTGAGCTTGGTCTGTTTGGTATTACTGTTCCGGTAGAATTTGAAGGTGCAGGTTTTGATAATCTGGCTTATGCCATTGTAATGGAAGAACTTTCCAGGGGATATGCATCTATTGCAGATCAATGTGGATTAGTGGAATTAATCTGTACATTACTAACCAAATATGGTTCAGATGAGCAACGTATCAAATACCTTTCAAAGGTGTTAAATTTTGAGTTGTTGGTTGCTTATTGCATTACTGAGTCGGAAGCAGGCTCCGATGTTTCGGCGATTAAAACCACTGCAAAAAAAACGGCCAACGGCTGGATACTTAATGGCAGTAAACTATGGATACACAATGCACCTATCGCGGATATTGGATTTGTACTGGCCCGCACTGATCCTTCACTAGGCCACCGGGGGATGAGCATATTTATCGTGGATCTCCATGCCAAAGGTGTGAGCCGGGGCCCGAAAGATCACAAAATGGGACAGCGCGCCTCACAGGTTGGCAGCCTTTATTTCGATAATGTGGATTTGCCTGAAGATGCTTTGCTGGGAGAATTGAACCGGGGATTTTATATCATGATGAGTGTGCTTGAAAAAGGTCGTGTAGGGATAGGAGCATTAGCTGTGGGAATTGCACAGGCAGGATTGAATGCTGCTGCCGATTATGCCCAGGTAAGAAGGCAGTTTGGAAAACCGATAAGTGAAAACCAGGGAATACAATGGATGTTGGCTGAGATGGAAACAGAAATTTGTGCCTCAAGGGCCTTGGTGCATCGCGCTGCACTTTTGCTGGATAATACATTACCAGCAACATCTGCCTCATCCATGGCTAAATACTATGCCAGCGATATGGCCGTCAAACAAACTGCCAATGCGGTGCAGTTATTTGGTGGTAGCGGGTATATCCGGGGTTTTGAAGTAGAGCGGCTTTACCGCGATGCTAAAATAACCCAGATATATGAAGGAACAAACCAGATACAACGGTCAATCATCGCAAAGGAATTACTGAAAAACGGACCAAATAGCCAGTTGATCTAATTCCCCTTTTTTGAATATTGGGAGGCCAGAACATCAAATAGCAGGTCTTTGCCAGATGTATTTCTATTGACTTCCCTCAGTGCATTTTTAGTTAATTCCAGCAAAAACGGATCTATATCTTTTAAGTGATAAACAACTGCATTAACAACATCAGCTAATTCTTCAATGCTACACATTTTATGAATTAGTCCCATATCATACGCAGCTTTTGTGTCCACCATTTCACTGAGCATAATGATTTGTTTTGCTCTGGATTCTCCGATAAGTCTGCGGAGCCTGGATAGCCCACCCCAACCTGGGATCCATCCGTGTTTCAACTCCGGAAAGGCAAACTGGGAATTACTGGTGGCTATCCTAAAGTCACATGCCAGGGCCAGCTCAAAACCACCGCCTATCGCATATCCGTTGATGATGGCAAGTGTGGGTATCGGAAGCGATTCGATATCATTGAATAGCCTATTTCCAAGTTTGACCCAGCTGGTTAAGCCTTCTTGATCCAGGTTTTTAAATTCGTTGAGGTTTGCGCCCGTGGAAAAAGCCCTGTCACCAGCTCCCTGGATTTTTAACACCCGAATAGTCTTGTTACCTGATATTTGCTGAATTATCCTATCCAATTCATGAAGCATTTTCAAATCAAGACAATTCATTTTTTCAGGATTATTAATAACTATTGCGACCTCATTGTCCTGAATTTCCACAGTTACACGTCCCATCAGCTTTTCCTTGTTTTTAAATTTAACTTTCCTGCTTCAAATATAATTCTTTCCATCACCTTTAGATTGGGACTTATTTTGGGTATAAATTCCATCATGGATAGGATATCGTTTTCTAAGTTGATTCCTGGTGCAACTTCAATTAGTTCCAGGCCGGAGTCCGTCAATCGGAAAAGTCCCCGTTCTGTCAGATATAATACTTCCTGCTTTTTTTTAAGCGCATATTTTCCATTAAATGTGATTTGCTCCACCTTATTAATAAATTTTCTGACTTTTCCAGGATGGTTTACTTTTGTTCCAGTCTCATCTACCTCGACTTCAGCTTTAGCTGAAAAAGCACCACAAAAGATTACTTTCCGGGTATGTTGTGAAATGTCAATGAATCCTCCACATCCTGTAAAAATATTCCCAAACCTACTGGCATTTACATTTCCATACTGATCAATTTGACCAAAACCCAGGAAACAGATATCCAGACCTCCTCCGTGAAAAAAGTCGAACTGGTATCCGTCATCAGTGATAGCAGAAGGATTATACATAGCTCCAAAATTCAATCCGGTTGCAATAATACCGTCTGTCTGCCCCTGCTCAATCATAAAAATTATCCGGTCTAGGATATCTTCTTCCATGGCGACAATAGGGATGCCATCTGCCATTCCATAACCCAGATTTACAAAACCCCTGGAGGGCAATTCCATCGCCGCTCGGCGGGCTATTACCCGTTTGATGCCATCCAGGTTTAAAGTATCTGAAGTATAACTTGCTTCCCTGTCGATAAATGCTGGTTCGTAACCAGTAATAAAAGTCATGGTTTGCTGAGGATCTACCACAATATAATCGATCAATACCCCCGGAACTTTTACATTTACCGGTTTGGCCTTGGTAGAATTAACTGATTTTACCTGGGCAATCACAATACCCCGGTTTACTTTGGTTGCCTGTGCAATGGAAAGCATAGCAAAAGTGGCCACTTCATCTTCCATGGTAATATTTCCGTTAGCGTCGGCACTGCTACCTCTGATAAAGCAAATATTTACTGGCAGTGCATGGTAGTAGAGAAATTCTTGGTCCTTAATGTTTACAATTTCCACCAGGTCTTTTTTTGTATTGGCATTTACTTTACCACCACCATATCTCGGATCAACAAATGTGTACAAACCTGTTCTGGTAAGTAAGCCTTTTTCTCCACCAGCTGTTGCCCGCATGAGATGACTAAGTACACCTTGTGGTAAATTATACCCTTTTACTCTCCCTTCTGCGCCTAGTTTTGCCATTCTCGGGGCATTTCCCCAGAATCCTCCAATAACGGTATCGACCATGCCTTCATGCGCCAGATGGTTTAATCCCCGAACATTATTTTCACCTATACCACAAGGGTGTAAAATAGTGATCTTTTGTGGCTTAGCAGTCTTTCTAAACCGCTGTCCCAGGGCTTCCATTAATTTGTCGGGTACGGCATGACCTGCTCCGCCGCCACCAATACATAAGGTATCTTCATTCTTAACAAAGCTTACAGCTGCTTCAGCACTTATAATCTTTGGATTCATTTTCAAGGATAATGTTATTTGGGCAATTTGATATTTATATTTTTCAGAATCAACATAGTAATTGAGGATTTTTCAACTAATTATTGGTATAATTTGGTAAAGGACATTGGATTATGATGTCGAATTTCTGAACTTCAGGTCCTTATTTGAGAAAAATGAAAGCAGCAATATTAGAGAAATATAATGAATTCAGGGTAGGCGAGAAGCCTGATCCTGTAATGACAGAACATGATGTTTTAGTCAAAGTAAAATATGCTTCAATTTGTGGAAGTGACCAGCATCTTTATAAAGGTGATTTCCACCCACGTTCAAAATTACCCTTTACGCCAGGACATGAATTTGCTGGCGTTGTAGAAAAAATTGGAGGCCTGGTAGAGGGTTTTCAATTAGGTGAACAGGTAGCTGTCGATCCAATTATCTGGTGTGGGGAATGTGATGCCTGTAAAAACCATCATTATCCAGCTTGCGAAAAGCTGAAACTTGTGGGTATTGACCAGGATGGAGGATTCGCAGAATATATTGCCGTTCCTCCATCCATGTTATATAAAGTTCCTGAATCTGTATCGCCGGAACATGCGGCCCTGGTTGAAGTATATGGGATTGGTTTCCATGCCTGCAATCGGGCCAAAGTAAAATCGGGTGACCGCATTGCTATTTTTGGTGGGGGAAAAGTTGGCCAGTGCGTGATGCAGGCGGCGAGAACAAAAACCAAGGCCCAAATGTTTGTCGTGGATATTGTTGAAGGCCGTCTGGATATCATCAGAAAAAGCTATCCGGATGTAAGAGCGATCAATGCCATCAGGGAAGATCCCGTTCAGGTAATCAAGGAGGAAACGGGACGTCATGGTGTAGATGTGGCTTTTGAAGTGGTAGGTCATGCCAAGGAGATACCGGGAAGAGTAAATCCGGTTAGGGGGTGCGTACAGAGCATACGAGGTGGTGGTGTTGTGTGTGTGTTGGGATTAGGTGATGATCCAATACCTATTGTATACAAGGAATTGATCTGGAAGGAAGCGCAGATCATAGCTTCAAGGGTGAGTCATGGTGAGTTTGCAGAGGCTATTGATCAGTTGTCAAAAGGCAATTTAAAGCCTGACGCATTGATTACTTCCGTTTTGCCGGTGGATAAAATCCAGGAAGCTTTTCACATGCTCGAACAACAACCTGAAAAATACCTGAAAATTTTACTTGATCTTAAGAGTTAACATCATGAAGCAAATTCTTTTTTATATTTTCTTTATGGCACTCATAAATTCAATAAATGCCCAGGAGATATTAAAACTCTGGTCGGATAAAATACCATATTCTACAGGCATCGTTGGACAGGAAGAGTATACCGATCAAGGCCATGTGCGAAATATTCAGGATCCGACCATTACAGTTTATTTGCCAGATAAGGAAAAGGCAACTGGGGCAGCTGTAGTCATTTGTCCCGGAGGAGGTTACTCGGTACTGGCGATAAAACATGAAGGTCACGACGTAGCCAAATGGTTTACTGAATTTGGAGTGGCCGGGATAGTATTGAAAAACCGCCTGCCAACTTCTGAAAATATTACGGAAAAAAGCGAGGTTGCCATGACGGATGCTCAACGAGCTGTTAGAATGGTACGGTTCTATGCACCGGAATGGGGGATCATGCCGGATAAAATCGGGATCATGGGATTCTCGGCCGGTGGACACCTGGCATCGACTGTGGGCACTCATTTTGATTACGGTCTTGCAGATTCTAGTGATCCGATCCAAAAAATAAGCTGCAGATCCGATTTTATGATTCTTATGTATCCCGTGATCAGTATGTCTGAAGATTTCATGCATTCAGGATCGATGAAAAACCTGTTAGGTGAAAATCCTTCTTCGGATCAGATGCTGAGATTTTCAAATGATAAACAGGTAACTGTTGAAACACCTCCGACAATATTAATTCACTCGTCTGACGATAAAGGTGTACCCGTTGCAAATAGTATAAAGTTTTATGAAGCATTGCAGAAAAATGGAATACCCTCGGAGTTGCATATCTACAACAGCGGCGGCCATGGATATGGACTGGGCAGAAATGACGGGACTTCCCATAACCTTTGGACCGAAACCTGTGAAGCCTGGATGCAGGACATGATCATCGGAAAATAACCGATTTGTAATATGATAAAGCATATCAGATTTTATATAGTATTACTCATGCTGGCCATTTTTATATCGGGTTGTAAAAAGGGGAAAGTATATTTGTTTTCATATTTTATCGGGAATGGTGAAGATGGTTTACACCTCGCATATAGTATTGATGGTTTGAAATGGCATGAGATAAATGAAGGTAAAAGCTTGCTTACGCCTTTGGTTGGCGAGAATCACCTGATGCGGGACCCATGCATCACCAGGGGGCCAGATGATACCTTTCATATGGTCTGGACAACATCCTGGGCAGGGAAAACCATAGGCTATGCCAGTTCGAAGAATTTAATCCAATGGTCAGATCAGATCGCTATACCGGTAATGGCGCATGAGGATAGTGTCATGAATTGCTGGGCCCCGGAGATCAATTACAATCCGGAGGACAAGAATTTTCTCATTTACTGGTCCAGCACGGTTTCAGATAAATTTCCGGAGACTGCTTCCAGTACCAAAAATGGAAATAAACGCAATCACCGGATCTACTATACCACAACCAAAGCCTTCAGGTCTTTTTCTGATACTCAACTATTTTATGACCCGGGATTCAATGTGATTGATGCGAGCATTAACCGGGACAATGGAAAATATATCATGTTTATTAAAAATGAGACTGAATTACCCACACCTGAAAAGAATATTTCAGTAGTGTTTGCAGAAAAAATGACAGGCCCTTATAGTTTTCCAGGGCAAGCTATAACAGGGGATTACTGGGCAGAAGGACCGACATCGATCAAAATTAAAGGCAAATGGTATGTGTATTTTGATAAATACATCAATCATGAATATGGATTAATCACTTCCCATGACCTTGAAAATTGGATTGACGAATCTGATAAATTGAGCATGCCTGAAGGCATTCGCCATGGGACAGTTTTTGAGGTTAGCCCAAAAATTTTAAATGGCTTGTTGAATATCAACAATTAGATAAATTGGTTTTTTGCCAATAACCTATATCTTACAAACTTGTTAAGTTCATTTTTTACTAAACCCAAATTCAATGAAAATTATATCTTTTTATAGTTTTTTAGTCATTTTAGGCCTGACCTTTTCATGCAAAACGCCTATATCTGAACAGGATCTCTTAATGAAACCGGAAGCATTTAGCATTATGCATGAAGAGAAACAGGTTAATTTATTTACATTGAATAACAGCAAAGGTATGGTGGTGCAGGCCACCAATTATGGAGGGAAAATCGTGACAATCATTGTACCGGATCGGAATGGAAAAATGGCAGATGTCTGCCTGGGTTATGAATCTGCCGAAGGCTATATAAACGGCTCGGCCTCCATGGGCGCCACCATGGGAAGAGTTGCCAACCGCATTGGCAATGCGCAATTCACATTAAATGATTCTACCTATCACCTGGCTAAAAATAATGGGGAGCATACAATTCACGGGGGAGCCAAAGGTTTTCGTTTTAAAGTCTGGGATGCAAAACAACTGGATGATCAAAACCTGGAATTAAGTTACTTCTCACCCGATGGAGAGGAGGGATTCCCGGGAAACTTCACGTTGAAAGTGCTTTTTACCGTAACAGAAGATAATGAACTTAAGCTGACTTACCATGCTACAACGGATAAACCAACAGTACTTAACGTGACCAATCATGCGTTCTTCAATCTCGCTGGAGAGGGTAATGGGGACATTCTGGGTCATGAGCTGATGGTGAATGCTGACAGCTTCACTCCAACAAACGAATCTTCCATACCAACAGGTGAGATTCTAAGTATTGAAGGTACTCCTTTAGACTTTCGGAACCTGACGCCAATTGGGGAACGGATTAATGCAGATTACGATCAGTTGAAATTTGCCGGTGGGTATGATCAAAATTTTATTTTAAATAAGCGCGAAAATGAACTGGCCATGGCTGCTTTGCTTTATGATCCTTCTTCGGGAAGAGTAATGGAAGTAAAGACTACAGAGCCAGGTATTCAGGTGTATTCGGCCAATTCACTTACCGGGAAAGGACCGGATGTTGGAAAAAAAGGTCATGCCTATGGTCCTCAATCATCCGTTTGCCTGGAAACCCAGCATTTTCCAGATTCTCCAAATCACCCGAATTTTCCATCCACAGTCCTCAATCCTGGTGAAGATTATGTATCAACCACCATTTATAAATTCTCAGTAAAATAGTATGGATCGAATCGCCTTTAAAATGAAACTAAAGCCTGGCTATGAGGAAGAGTATAAAAAACGACATGATGAAATCTGGCCTGAACTTGCAGAATTATTGACTCAATCAGGAATTTCAGACTATTCCATCTTCCTGGATCAGGAAACAAATACATTATTTGCTATACAAAAACAATCAGAGGGTAATTCATCCCAGGATTTGGGGAAAGATCCGATTGTTCAAAAATGGTGGAAGCATATGGCGGATATTATGGAAACCAATCCTGATAATTCGCCAATTACCATTCCATTGAAGGAGGTTTTTCATCTTGACTGAATATGACCATGAATCTAAAGACTGTATTCCTTTTCATTGCACTGTTCACTTTATATACCTGTGGCTCTAAAAAAGACCAAATCACTACGGTCTGGCCAGAAATTAAATCCGAAAATAAGCCATGGACCCGGTGGTGGTGGATGGGTAATGCGGTAAGCAAGCCCGAGATTGACAGGCAACTGACAATCCTTGCAGACGCAGGTTTTGGGGGAGTGGAAATTACGCCGATTTACGGGGCCAAAGGATACGAAGACCAGTATATTGATTTTCTCTCCGATGAATGGATGGATATCCTGCAATTTACCGTAGAAAAGGCAGGCGAACTGGGCATGGGTGTTGATATGAATCTCGGGACGGGCTGGCCATTCGGCGGACCTCAAATCACACCCGAATTGGCAGCCTCCAGGTTGATTTTGCAACATTATAATTTGAAATCCGGTCAAAAATTGAACGAGAAAATAATAGTTAAAGATCCTAGGCAAAATCCTGATGATGTAGAATTACTGGCACTAATGGCTTACAATCCTGAAGGGACCAGTGAAAATCTCATCGATAAAATTGACGGAAATTCCATGCTTGATTGGAACCCGGACCAGGATGTTGAAATCGTGGCAGCATTCAATGGGAAAACAAGGCAAAAAGTGAAACGGGCGGCACCGGGAGGTGAAGGTTGGTCAATGGACCACTTTTCCAGAGAAGCTTTAAATGTATATTTAAGCAGGTTTGATTCAGCATTCAATAAAATCGAAAAACGGCCAAGAGCTTTCTTTAATGACAGCTATGAAGTTTACGGATCATCAAGCACTGGAAATATCCTGGAGGAATTTCGAAAAAGAAAAGGATATGATTTGAGGAATTATTTAAGGGAACTGGATTCTAAGGAAGATATTGAGAACGTTCGACGGATCCAGGCTGATTATCGTGAGGTGTTTGGTGATTTGCTCTTGGAGGAATTCACCATCCCCTGGGCAAATTGGTCAGCCAGTAAAAATGTTCTGGCAAGGAATCAGGCGCATGGTTCGCCGGGAAATATCATCGATTTGTACGGGGCAGTTGATATCCCCGAATGTGAAACTTTTGGCTCCAGCTATTTCCCGATTCCGGGCCTGCGACGCGACAGTGCGGATATCCGGGATGTTGATCCGGACCCGGTCATGCAGAAATTTGCTACATCGGCGGCCAATGTATTGGGCAAAAAGTATGCTTCATCCGAAACATTTACCTGGCTGGCAGAGCATTTTAAGGTTTCCCTATCGCAATGCAAACCGGAATTGGAGCAGGTATTTCTTGCAGGTGTCAATCATGTATTTTACCACGGGACGACCTATTCCCCGGAAGTTGCGGGATGGCCGGGTTGGCTGTTTTATGCTTCTGTTCAGTTTGGGCCAGTAAATACATTCTGGTCCCATATCCTAGGATTGAATGAATACATTGCCAGAACCCAGAGCATATTGCAGGCAGGGCATGCTGATAATGATGTGCTCGTATACTGGCCTGTCTATGATGTCTGGAATACTGCTGGGCGGCTCGACATGCAAATCAGTATACACAACATCGATGAATGGCTTCATCCCACACCGTTTTATGAGGTATCGCAGGAACTGATGCAAATGGGATATTTACTAGACTTTGCCTCCGATAATATTCTTGAAAACTTGTCAGTGCAAGTTGATAAGATCTCGGCTAATCCAAATGGAGGCAGCTATAAAACACTCATTATACCGTCCTGTGACTTAATGCCTATCTCAACATTGGAAAGTATCCTGAAAATAGCCAAATCAGGCGCAACGGTCATTTTCCAGGTATTACCTAAGGATGTGCCCGGATTCCATGATTTGGAAAATCGCAGGCAGAAATTTCAGGAACTTCTGTCGTCAATTGAACTTGTAGATAACCAGGCCAGCATTGGTCAGGGTAGAATCATATTGGATGCAGGTGTCAGCAGCCTGGATTTTAATGGCGAATCACTCGTAAAGACAGGGTTGAAATTTGTAAGGCGACTCATAGACGGAGAACAATGCTATTTCATAGTCAACCATACACCTGAAGCCATAGACCAGGAAATCATGCTTAATGTGAATTCAGACGCTGCAATACTCATGGATCCTGACAACGGATCGTTTGGTCGAGTATCCACCAGATCGGGAAAGGGCGCGTCAGGTGTCAGGATTCAGCTAGCATCCGGGCAGTCGGTCATCATAAGGTGCACAGATAAGGATATTTCCCAGCTTCCCGAATGGAAATACATTGGGAAGACTGAGGCGACAATTCCATTGGACGGTTCCTGGCAACTTTCATTTGTTGAAGGTGGCCCTGAGCTGCCAGACCGCATAGCGTTGCCTGAGCTTACCTCCTGGACAGAAACAGGTGATGAAAAAGCAATTAATTTCTCCGGGATGGGTGTCTATGAATATACGTTGACGCTTAATGGCGAATTGGCAGATGAATATATTCTTGACCTTGGAAAAGTGGCTGAAAGTGCCCAGGTATTCGTCAATGACCAGGAAGTGGGAGTTTTGTGGAGTATACCTTTTAAAATTCGGATAGGGGAATACCTGAAAAAAGATGAGAACACCATTAAGATTGAAGTGGCTAACCTGATGGCCAATCACATTCGCTATATGGATCAACAAGGGATCGAATGGCGTAACTACCACGAGATCAACTTTGTGAATATCGATTATACACCCTTTGACGCCTCCGGCTGGGAACCGATGCCATCGGGATTGCTGGGGCCGGTGGTTTTGGAAGGAAGGACACTCGAATGAAATACTTAGTTCAATCCATTTTTGAATAGCTAAGGTGTATTCATAATCAACGGTAAACAGTAGGATTTAAGAATCATATACTATCAAGATTACTTATATAGAATGGTCGTGATTTTTCCATTAAAGATGGAGATGACTTTTTCCCTCGCTGGTCTAAGCTTATAAAACAAAAAACTGGTTCGATGCGTCTCGCTCGGACCTTTTTTGTTTTCCTCACTTGTATAAACATCCGCTTGTGCCATATAATAAAAGCTTAAGATTTCTCCAGTCGCTGCACTCCTTGCGAAATGACATAAAAGAGCATGATGAGTAATAATTATTACCACCCACGTGTAGGTCTAAAACATATGAAAGAAAGATAAATGTAAAAATTCTACTTATACACAATCTCGTCAGCATGAATAGTTGTGATCTTCCCATTATAGATGGAGCTAACCTTTTCTCCATGGATAATGAAATTATCCAGCGTCACGCC
>Ga0209536_100004172_pt1 | contig 22879 bp, 20 predicted proteins | sample DeeMarSeWOR28_12_FD_187461 | JGI IMG/M metagenome (GOLD analysis project Ga0209536, IMG submission 187461) | Marine sediment microbial communities from White Oak River estuary, North Carolina - WOR-2-8_12 (SPAdes) (version 2) | ecosystem: Environmental > Aquatic > Marine > Intertidal zone >... | reverse complement strand
TCATTTTTCCTGGTTTGCCTGCGATTGGGTTTCAAAAAAACAACAGCTCACGTATTCTGGAAAACCATCATGACCGTTCTTGTCAGAAATCCGCGCGCCATTGAATCGGCAGTCAGCCTGTCGGTCATGTTCATGCACTTTTACAATCAATCCAGACATATGATTGACACCTCACGCAGAGAAATAGATGATATGGAAAAAATCGGGGCGCAGGTGCAAAAACGAATTTAAAAATTTGTGTACTCCCCGGGTAAATATGACCAATATTTTTATATTGCCCGTGAAAAATTTATTTTGTAGAATAATGATGATAAAGTACCACATAACCATCTCGTACGGTGATGATTAACAGATAGAACAATCATATTTTAACTCATTACAGCAGCTGCTATGACTCCTAAAAAGTATCATGGTATTCCATATCATCTATGGAATCCATTTACTGTGATGGAGCAGTTTCTTCCCTACCTTGGATTTGGCCCCAGTGTAATTACCCGTGGCGAAGGAGCATATGTATATAACGATCGCGGAATCCGCTATATCAACGGATTTTCTTCCTTATGGAACGTAGCTATTGGTCATGGCCGTGAGGAACTGATCGAAGCGGCTGCAAAACAAATGCGTAAACTGGCCTATGCATCCTGTGTCAGACAGGTCCATCCTAAAGCAATCGAGCTGGCAGCCAGACTGGTGGAACTAACCTCCGGAAAATACGCAAGGGTATACCTGGGCACCAATGGCTCCGAAGCTGTCGAAACTGCTCTTAAAATGGCCAGACAATATTTTAAGCAAAGCCCCGCCAAACAGGACCGGAATCGCTATAAAATCATCTCGCTGAAGAATTCATTTCACGGAGTGTCTTATGGTGCCATAAGCACATCCGGGCTTGAATCGGACGAGACAAAATTTGGACCGCTGTTACCCGGATTTGTTCAGATTGAACCTCCCTATTGCTACCGGTGTCCTTATGGGGAAAAAAGCTACCCTCAATGTGGATTGGAATGTGCGCGCGCATTGGAGAAAAAAATAGCAGATGAAGGTGCGGAGACAATAGCCGCCTTTATTATCGAACCGGTCATGGGTGCTTGTGGAATTGTCTACCCGCCTGATGAATATTTTCACCTCGTCGGTACGACTTGCAAACGTTACGGCCTCCTCTTTATCGTCGATGAGGTAACAACGGGATTTGGCAGAACAGGAAAACTTTTTGCCAGTGACGGCTGGGATCCAGTACCGGATATTCTCTGCCTTGGTAAAGGCATCAGCAGCGGATACCTGCCACTCTCTGCAACATTGGCTACAGAGACAATTTATCAGCGATTTGCCGGCCGGGGTAATCAATTTGAACATGGATCCACGGCAAGCGGACATCCTGTGTGTTCTGCTGTCGGTTTGGCAAACATCGATATCATCATAAAAGAAGATCTCGTCAGGAATTCTGAAAGGATTGGCAGTTACTTAAAAGCCGGTTTGGAAGAATTAATCGACCGCCATTCCATTATTGGAAACGTACGGGGTAAAGGCCTGATGATCGGAATAGAACTGGTAAAAAATCGCCAAAACAAAAAACACTTAAGTGATAATAAAATATTCACTATCGTATTGGATGCTGCCACACTCGGCCTTATTCTGTACTTTCATCACAACGTTCTTTGCTTATTTCCGCCGTTGATAATCGATCAGGCAATAGCCGATGACATTATCGAGATCATTGATCAGGCGCTGGACAGCAGTATACCAGCAAAAATCAGCCGTGGCAAACGGCTGACCAAAGAATTTACATCTTCCCAGATACTGAAACGTAATAAAGTAGAAATTTCGGATTGAGGACAATGGGATTTCCCCCTTTACAGCAAAACCGCAAAAAACTTCACCACACCTATGCCTTTATTGCAAAAAAGTTGATACATCTGAATTTGCAAATACTGTATGACTGCAATTTCCGCTGTAAAATCTGTGATTTCTGGAAGGAGTCCGGAGCCGATTTGCCCCGTCTTTCCCTCCCGCAGGTACAAATTATTGCCGATAAACTCAAACAACTGCGACCGCAGATCATCTGCCTGGGAGGTGGTGAGCCGCTTCTCCATAAAGACATTGTAGATATCACCAGAATCCTTGCGGTCAATAATTATATAATGATGATCAGCAATGGCTGGTTTATGACTCCCGAAATGGTCCAGGCGCTCTGGGAAGCAGGGATGCACCATATATTGATCTCGTTGGACTATGCTGATCCGGACCGGCACGATCAGATGAGGGGGCGAAAAGGGGCTTTTAACAAAGCAATACACGCTATTGATACTTTACGAAGATTGCGGATGCACTCCTATCAGCGGGTACAAATTGTGGCGACCATTCTTGATGATAATCTTGAGGAGATTGAGCCGTTAATCCGGTTGGCATCCGAACTGGATATTTCATTAATCGTATCTCTGTATTGCAAGTGTCGGGGTGTAATAAAACATAAGCCCATAGCCAGAGATCTCTCTCCTCTGCTATTGGATCTCAAAAAGAAGTATCGGAATTTTGTCTCAATGCGTGGATATCTGGCAAAATTTTCTGAAGCCGTACAAAATGAAAATGGAATTCGTCCCTGCTATGCCGGCAAGAATCTGTTTAACATCAATTGCAATGGTGATGTGACACTTTGTATAGACCATCTGGAAAATCCCGTGGGAAACATTCTGACTGACGATATTGTTGAGATTGAACAGAAATTGAAGGAGCGATTTATCAATAATACCTGCGGTGACTGCTGGACGAGCTGCCGCGGTCAGGTTGAAACACTGATGTATGGCAGGCCGAGAATCGGCAATATGCTGGATTATCATCGTTTTTCCAAACCAGTTGCCCTGCATAAATCAAAAAAGGAAAACGCATAAACTCGTTGAAAGAATTTGTACTCAAGCATCGACAGCAGCTCGTCAATATCTATCTTGCCGTTAATTTTGCCGGTTGGACCGGATATAATTTATATAAATCCATTGCAGAGGGAAATTTTGACTACGTAGAATTATCATTTACACTGCAGAATATGCTCATGGTCACCCTTATCCTGGTGCGCTGGGAGCACAAGGGCATCGACAGGAGTTTCTTTAATCAAAGCATTGCGATGATTGCATTTTTTTCAGGAGCGGCAATGATCGGCCAACCCGCATCCGGGGGCCCGGTCGCCGCGGCTGTATCCAAAAGTATCGTATTTCTTGCAAACATTCTTGGCATCATCACCATGCTGAATCTGGGGAGAAGTTTTGGCATCCTGATTGCCGTTCGCAAGATCAAGACGCGTGGTTTATATGCGATTGTCAGACATCCCATGTACAGCATGGATATACTGTTAAGGATCGGATTTATTATCAGCCATCTCAATCTGTTCACAGGATTTGTTTTTATCATATCAACAGCCTTGTATGTTTATCGGGCCATTCTGGAGGAACGGTTTCTGGCACCGCAACCCGCGTACCGGAAATACATGCAAGAAGTGAAATACAGATTTATACCCTTCATCTATTAACGGTCAGAACAGGAAGTCTTAAAATTATGCCGCGCTTTATACATGCAGTATAAAGCCGGGCAGTAAAACGGAGTTAAAAATGAGGTTCCATCTAGTAGATCGCGTTGAAGAAATAAACTATGGAAAATATATCATCGGGGTGAAGTGTATTTCACTTGCAGATGACGTATTTAATGAACATTTCCCGGGTTATCCGATCTTTCCCGGCAGTTTAATAATGGAAGGCCTTGCTCAGCTGGCCGGATCATTTTTTGAAATTATGATGCATGAAAAAAAACTCCCTCTCAGGCGTGCCGTTCTGACCATCATCAACCGGTTGAAGTTTATCAAGCCGGCCGGTCCGGGCGACAGACTGGTATATCGGGCAGAAATTATAACCATGCGGGATGAATACGGGGTGGCAAAACTAACCGCGGAACAAGATGGCGGGATCTGTGCCAGGGGTGAGTTTACTTTTTCATTTATAGATATCCAGAACGAAATCCTGCAGAAGTCGAGAGAGGAAATTTATCGGATATGCATGCAAAATGCGAAAGTAGTAAAAGATGAAGGTGGTGTTTGATTCCTATCGTATCGACGAAGAAATTCCGGTGCGGGAGTATTTAAAAAACAAAAAATTGCACAAGTATTTTAGCCGGGAAACAGCTTCGGCTCTGGTAAGCGCCGGGAAATTATTGGCCGGTATGGAAATTGATCCTGACACCCCGATTTATTATGCCACCGGAATTGTTGAATATGAGGATTACGGACTTGACAGGATTGTAGAGGTCTGCTCTGATAAAGATAAGAGATTTTCCCAGCGCCTGTTCGTAGAAAAGGGTCTGTCAAGCATCTCGCCGCTGACACAGTTCAAACTGCTTTATAATATGACTCTCTGCTTTATCTCCATAGAACATAATCTTATCGGTGATAACGCAGCAATTTATTCCTCGGCAGCCGGCTTATTAACGCAGGGCCTATATGCAACTGGTGATTCCCAAATACTTATAGGAGCCGGCAAAGTTTATAAAGACGGCAGGGTGGAAACAGGTTTTTCCTTAATCACCAAAGAAGAAATTTTACATTCCCCCTACCTTCACTCCACTGTAGAGGCGATTGAGATTTTTCGTGACCTGAATTATAAGAGGAGTGATAGTGAATAGGGTTGTGATAAGTGGCATAGGCGTTGTCTCACCTCTGGGCAGTAGTTTCGAGGAGTCGATGAGCGGCGTGGAAAATGGTATAAAAGGAATAGATCATATTAAAAACTTTAATACCGATTTATTTCCTATGGATCTTGCAGCTGAAGTTAAGGAGAGTAATAGTGTTTACAGATCAGATCTTGATATCGACAGAAAAGAGGTTTTTATCAATAAAGCGATGGAAGAAATGTTTGGCAAAAATAAATTTATACAAAATTACCCTCCCGAAGATAGAATACTGAATATGGGGACAGGAATTGATTATTTTGATATTGTCAGTTATATCGATAGTAATGATGCCGGATCCGGAAAGTGGGAAAATTATTGCAAACGTTCGTATAAGGTAGCGGAACGACTCGCCACTAAGTATAAGATTGAGGGTGGTTTCTCAGTCAATGTGGCAGCCTGCGTTGCTTCAACACAGGCCATGGGTTTATCATTTAGAATGCTGAAAAATGTTAAGAAAAAGATCATCATTACCGGCGGTTTTGACTCAATGCTGAGTCATCTGCATTATATGGGATTTTATAAGTTGGGCGCATTTTCTGCGTGGACTGGCGCGCCCGGTGAAGCCTGCCGGCCATTTGATAAAAACAGGAGCGGGCTTGTTCTGGGGGAAGGTGGCATCGCCTTTGTGTTTCAACCTGAGGATGAGGCGGATAGAACAGATATATTAGCGGAAGTTACCGGTTATAGTTCTACCATGGATGCGTACATGGTAACGGCACCTGATCCTGAAGGAAGGGCATTGGCCAATGCCGCTCTCTCAGCCATAAGGGAAGCAGGCATAACACCTCAGGATATTGATTGTGTTCACCTGCATGGAACCGGTACACCAATGAATGCTCCTGCGGAATCAAAAGCAATGGAGTTGATCTTCGGCTGTCGTTTTAAAGAGATACCGGTTTTCTCCTTAAAGGGGCAAATCGGACATCTGATCGGGGCATGCGGCGCTATGGAAATGATCGGTGTTATCTACTCTCTTCAAAATCAGAAAGTTCCTGCCACCGTTAATTTTAAAGATCCTGATCCGGCAGCGCCTTTGAGGGTAATTAAGGACAATCCTTTGGAACTGAACATCAACCATGTTTTAAAATTGAATTCTTCTTTTGGAGGACAAAACACAGCATTTGTGTTAAAAAAATATGCCTAAAAATATCGCCATTACCGGTGCAAGTTCTGAAATCGGACGGGCAATTTTCGCAAAAATTGTGGAACCGGAAGACCATATTGTATTACAGTGCCATCAAAATGCTGATAATTGTATTGAGTTGCAGAAAAATCATACAGGCCCCTTCGATTTAATCATTGCAGATTTTAGAGATCCGGAATCTGTCGAACGATTCTGTAAAAACCTGCCTGAGCTGGATATCCTGGTCAATGCTGCAGGGAGCACGATAACGGGACTCCTGCCCAATTACAGCAGTGAAGATATTTTGACCATGCTGAATGTGAATGTACTCGCTCCCATAAAGATATGTAAATCAGTTTTACCCGCTATGATCGTAAGACGGAAAGGTTGTATCGTAAATATAACATCCATTGCTGCAACCCGTGGTAACAAAGGTCAAACTGTTTATGCCGGGACAAAGGGTTTTATTGAATCTTTTACCCGGGCACTGACTGCCGAATTTGGATCAAGAGGGATCAGGATAAATTGTGTCGCCCCGGGGCCAATTGAATCAGGAAGTTTAAAAGAATTAATGAGCTATGCTGCCGATGAGGTGCATAGCAGTGTTGTCTCCAGCAGATTGGGGCGGCCGGAGGATGTTGCTGCGCTTGTTGGATTTTTATGTAGTGATCAGGCTGAGTTTATAAATGGTAAATGTCTGCAGGTTGATGGCGGTTTCATGAGAGGGATCTGAATGACCCACAAAAAATACATGGATTTAAAATCCATCTGTAAAGCACGCAGAAGTGTGAGAACATATTCAGACCAGCCTATACCCCCGGAGTATATCATTAAAATTAAAGAGATTGCCGCTACCTCACCATATGCTTCAGGCAAAAAAAATTGGGAGATCATTGCACTGGATAATAAAGAATCCATTCATAAAATTGCACAACTGGTTAAAGAACACGTCGAGCTGATCGGGGATAGAATACGTTCTGATTTCAGAGAAGGATACACCGAATATGTAAAAAACTTTACCTTTTTTCAGGATGCCCCGCTGCTGTTCATACTCACTTTCAGGATACCATACGCCTTGTCACTAATGCTTGATCAGAAAGATCCCTTAATAGCTGAATGGGAAAAAGACAATTTTGTTAAATCTATTTCCTGCGTTGCCATGCTGGTCCTGCTGGCTGTCGAAAGTCTGGGACTTGGTGGCTGCTACATGACCGGTCCTTTACTTGCCGAAAAACAGATAAAAGAATTTTTAGATATTAAGAAAGAAAAAATGATCGGGGCCCTTATTCCGATCGGATTTCCAAAAAATGAGGTTCACGATGGATATTGAGCATAAACTGCGCGAGATATTATTACCTGTTTTTGGACTCACAGCTCTGGATGAAATTCAACCACAATATTCTTTTGTGAAAGATCTTGGTGCAGATAGTATTGATTTTGTCGAGATTATATATCTGATCGAAAGTAATTTTGGGGTTGTCCTCAAAGTGAATGAAATTATCAGTGGTTCAATTAAAATTAATCCTGATGACCTCTTCACAGAGGGGATACTGACCGCAGAAGGCGCTTCATTAATCCATAAAAGTCTTCCGGATAGCAAAGACAGGTTTAAAGCTGGGCTTAATAAAAAAGAGATATTTGAATTATTGACGGTCAGAGATCTGTCAAATTTAATACAAATTAAAAAGTCGGTGGGAGTTTAAAAATGCTTGATGGAAAGGTGGCCTTTGTATCGGGTGGAACCGGCTACATTGGTTCAGAAATTTGCCGTGCATTATCTCACCATGGGGCAACCGTAATATTTACTTATCATAAGAATAAAAAAAAAGCAGAAGAATTAACCGGTGAAATCAAGGGTGCCGTAGCTTTGGCAATCAATCTCAGGGATGTAAACGATATTCAGAGAAAAATTGAAAAGTTGTATCAGGATGTTGAAATCATTGATGTATTGATAAATAATGCCGGGATAACTCAGATAATGCCGATGGCCATGCTCGAAGAAGAGGATGTCAGCTTGATGCTGGATATAAATATTAAGGGTAACATTCTTCTCACAAAATATGTAGTAAAAGGAATGATCAGAAATAAATGCGGTACGATCATAAATATCGGTTCAATTGCCGGACACCGAATGCTTGATGTTCCTGTAACTTATGCGGTTACCAAAGCGGCAATTTCGGGATTTACCGTCGCCCTGGCTTCAGAATTGAGACGGTTTGGAATACGGGTTAACTGCGTGGTGCCCGGGCTGTTGGAGAGCGGCGTATCGAATGGTGTTCCTGAAGATCTGAGAGATGATTTTATTCGACATTGTGCGGCTGGAAGAGCCGGTCGGGCAAAAGAAATTGCCGATACGGTATGCTTTCTCGCTTCCGATAAAGCAAGTTATATAAACGGGCAAAATATCTTCGTAGACGGAGGAATATGATCTCACCCCGGAATGAAATATATATCAATTCAACGTTAGCCTTTTGTCCACAATGTCGTGAAAATGAATTGGCGCGTATCGTTGCCAGGAAATCGGGTGTTTTCATGGAAAGGTTATGCGCAAAAAACGGTGTGAGTACAATAAAAATTGCCAATGATTATCAATGGTATCTGGATCGAATTAATCAGGCCCAATATATTTCAAAAACTAAAAATGCCAGGAGTTCTGCCAGAGGTTGTCCATTGGATTGCGGGATCTGTGAATGGCATTCTGAATCGATCCGGCGAGCATCTTTTTCAGTTGGAAGCGATAACCTGGTTTATAATTCAGATAAGCGAGATGATAATACAGATGAGAGCCATTTCAAGAATCTGGAAGATATAAAAAAAATCATCAATCATCTGATGGAAAACACAGGACGCTTGGAAACAATCAGTTTTACAGGCATGGAATCATTATTACATCCAAAACTGTTTGAAATTATAAAATTACTCCATGAGTGTGGTGTCAAAAAAGTTGTCGCTGAGACAGATGGATCATCAGGATTTGATGATTTGGATTTCGTGCAGAAGTTGAAAGAAAGTAAAATTCATGTGGCTTTCATCCATGATACCCTTGATCCCCCAAAGAGCATCACACCTCATGGGAAAGATGTATCTGTCAAAAAGATTGAATCTCTGCAGATATTGGAATCATATCAAATTCCCACTGAGCTGTTGCTGCTGCATTGTAAAGGGATCAATGATGAAAAAATTCCTGACCTCGTCCAGGAATATATAAGCAAGGAATTTGTACGAAACATAGTAATTCTAAATCAGTTGTTTAACGGCAGCAATAAACTGCAATCCTCTCCTCAGGTTCCCGCTACCATCGATGAGGTTGAAAATGTATTAGCCCGGGCAGAAATGATATCGCAGAAAGATTTTATCTCACATCCACACTGTCATCCCTTGTGCTCCTCAGTGGCATATTATATAGTTCATGGCCGGCAATCTGTGGCACTTTCGCGCATACTTAATAGCAATGATATAAAAGGGGTTTTTGAACGATGCTGTACGCCTAGCAGCGTGAAAGATTTTTCCAGAAAAATTTGGGACGGGGTGAATCGTTTCTGGTCTGATGGAGATAACCAGTCATCGGTAAATGTATTGAGAGAATTTGTAAGAGAAATATATCCTGCAGGTAAAATGATCTCCGATAAAAAGATATGGGAAAACGCGGAAAAAATGACGAAGGGTGTATACATCCACCAATATATGGATGAAAGCAATTTTGATATAAACAGAGTAAGCAGATGTGGAGACGTATTTATTGATAATTCGGATAGAATAATGCCGGTTTGTTCGCATTATCTTATACATCACTAATCATTAATTAACCTGATCATGATTTCGTTTATCAGCTATCGCTGGAAAGTTAATCCTGTTATATTACAATATCTTGTATTGCTATCTTTATGCTCTTCCACAATTTCAGCACAGGAAAAAGATGCGAGCCTTACGGCGGACTCTGCAATTTTCAAAATGGAAAAATATGAGGGTCAGACTTCAACAGATAGTATTCAAACATCAGACTCCGCTGGTGTGAATCATTATAAATCCCAGCTGCTTTTTATTGAAGAAACTTTAAATAAATGTATTGCTATGTATTCAACTGTGCGGGATTATACCTGTGTATTCCATAAGACAGAGCGGATTGAAGATACATTGATTGAGGAAAAAGATATCATCTACAAATTTATGAAACCCCTGAGTGTCTATCTGAGGTGGCCCTCAGGCTCTGAAGCAATTTATGTGGAAGGAAAATACGATAATGATTTGAAGTTCCATTCGGGGAATATATTCGGATTCATCGTATTTTCTCTGGATCCCAGAGGGAATCTTGCCATGACAGATAATCGCCATTCGATATTGGAATCCCATATCGGTTATATCATACATCTAGTCGAACAAAACTATAACCGGGCAAAATCAAATAATGAACTTAAATCTTTCTTCGAAGGCAAGGAAGTCATAAACGGTAAAGAAACGTTGCTTATTAAAGTTGTTTTCCCGGCAAATAAAAACTACTATGGTCATATTATCTATTTCAATGTCGATAGCGCATTATATTTACCCGAAAAAATTGTTGTCTATGGATGGGATATGGAGCTTTTAGAAATGTATCACTTCTCCAATATACACATAAATGTTGGCCTGACTGAATCAGACTTTGATATTGACAACCCCTCTTATGACTTCTGATGGATAAAATGTCTACCATATCGCCGAATAAAATGAGTAAAGTATATTCACATACAATGTCATTATGCCCCGAGTGCAAAAAAAAGGTAATTGCGCGCATTATTGCCGATGAAGGAAAGGTTTATTTAGAAAAATTCTGTGTCAATCACGGGCGTTCTCTTGCATTGATATGTTCCGATGAAAAATGGTACAATGAGAGTATATCTTATATCAAACCTGGCAAATCCCCTTTGAAATTTAATGTCAATCAATATAATGGGTGTCCGGACTCCTGTGGTTTTTGTCCGGAACATCAACAACATACATGTTTACCAGTTATTGAAATTATCGACAAATGTGAACTCAATTGTCCCATCTGTTTAAAAAAATTTGGCCATCAATTCAAATTGTCATTATCTGAGATCAAGATTATACTTGACTCGCTTCTTGCCAGTGAAGGTAAACTGAATATCATAAATCTTAGTGGAGGTGAGCCGACATTACACCCCGATTTCGAAAAAATAGTTGCAATCGCAAAAGATAAAGGAGTAAATCAGATTTCGGTCTCAACAAATGGAATCGAATTATCAAAAAACAAGGAGATGAGAGCTGTTTTTAGAAAGTACGGTGTTATAGCAGCCCTCCAGTTCGATGGATTTGATTCTTCCGTCTATAGAGTACTGCGGGGTAAGGATCTATCCGCACAAAAATTAAAACTGATCAAAATTCTTGAAGATGAAAATATTAACTACTCCCTGGTTTCAACGATAGTGAATCACATAAACGACTCAGAAATAACAAAAATTGTGGACTTCTTTTTTGATTCAAAAGCATTAAGTCTGATGTTTCAGCCAGTCACATTTACGGGAAATGCTGATAATTTTAATCCGGATCTCAATCGAATTACGATCCCTGATATAATTGAAAAGATCGAAAAAAATAAAAATGTAAAAGAGGGCGATTTTAATCCGGTACCCTGTTCGCATTTTTCCTGTTTTGCTGTATCATACTACCTCATGATTGAAAATGGGGAATTCTATAGTTTGAAAGAATTTCTGGGAAGGGGAAAATATCTGGATCTAATTGCCAATAGAGCTCTCCCTGGTTTGGATGAGGGTGGATATGCTCTTATGAAAGATAGAATTTATGAACTATGGTCAGCGGCAGATATTGGGGCAGCTAATGAAAAAATCATCGACAGAATCAGCAGTATATTAAGAGAAGTGGAATCAGGCAACCTCTCATCAAATCAAGTTTTTAATCTGGGAATTAAATCAATGAAGGCTATTTTCATCCATCATTTTATGGATTCCCATAATTTTGATTTCGGACGACTCATTAAATGTTGCAATCCTTATCCCCAAAAAGACGGCCGCCTTATTCCTATGTGCGCCCAGAACATATTTTATCAGTAGATAGTAAATCAAATAACAGGTATTATAAATTTTTAAATCCCCTGTTTGCTACTCTTCTTTCCATATCATCGTGAAAAACCTGATGATTTTTGTTCCCAGCCAAAAACCGAGGATAATGGCAATCGCGGCTATGATACTTGTGACCTCAAGTTGAGGTAAACCGCCAAGGATATGGGTAACATTACATCCCATCATCAATGGCGCGCTCAATCCCATTAAAAATCCACCTGTCAGACTAAAAACTGCCTGACGTAATGAAGGTAATCTGATGCCAAACCGGCCTCCGATGTAGGAGGACAGGAACGCACCTATTATAAATGGAAATACCTGAACAACAATTCCGGCATTTTTCAGAACCTGATCGAACATAGTATTTTTCTGCACCCACAGCGGATTTATCAGGTTCGCAAACGATGCAGCGATATAGCCCATAAATCCTGTCAGGCTTAAGGGACGGTCAAGAATCACAAAAAATATTGCATTTAAAATGGCAATAAGTGCCGCTCCTGCCATAAAGTCTGACCAGTTTATTCGTAATTTGTTTGAGATAAAGGCAGGCCTCCATTCCTGCTCATTTTTTCTCTTCGTTCTTCTTTTTTTATAGACATAAAAGGAAATAATACCAATTGCTATAGCGAAAAAGGCAAATAAAGTGTGATCAGCACCGGTGATCAGCACAATATTCATCGCATGGTTTATTGTTACCTCTTTACCAGCCAGTGTCGAGGTTGCAATCCCCAGTGCTCCGAAGCCTAAAATGATCCCAATAAAGGCGATAAGTAGAGCTATATAGCCTCTGCTTAATTTGAAGAGGGTCCCGGCGACACAGCCGCCGGCAAAGACCATCCCGATTCCGAATGCCATTCCTGCGAAGATCGTTGTAGGCAGCAACCGCAGTGGGGAATTCTTGATAACACCAAGGCCAATTAACAGGTTGAATAAAATTGTTGATATTAATAATGTTATGAGTAATCCCTTGATCTTTTTTGTATCACCAAAAGCAAGAAAATCACTAAAGATTGAGGTCATGCAAAAATTATACTTTTCAAAAATTGCACCCAGAAAAGAACTTATCAAAACAGTTAAAATGATCTTCATCAACATTACTTCCTGCGAATTAGGCTTATTGCAGAATTGCTCACTAATATTTATTCACTATTTACTGAAAAAAACAAATATTATTATTCAGGGCAGATATTATACTAAAGAGAGAATATAAAGTATGAAACCTACAGAGGAAGGAATCTCATAGCAAGAAATTTAAAAGGTGATGCCCTGAATTTCCGGTAAAATTGAAAATGGCGCAGCTCCTTTTTACTTTTTTTCTGAACTAAAAAAGGTAACAAAGGAGGCCACGCCACATGAAGCAAATACCACCATCCGAACGCATTACCAAGGAAATTTAGGACATTACCGCCTTACATCCATCGACTTTTCACTCTACCAGATATGCAGCTTGGATTTTACGTAGTTCTTAGCTGAATAATGCAATTGAAATCTAACCACCCTCGTTGTATAAACTGTTATATGTTTCTTTTATTAAATAAGTAATATACTTCCCGGTGACCATTGGCCACCAGGAAGTATAAAATCATACACAACCTTATCTAATATAAAACACTTTCCCGATCTGACGATACTCACCTGCGTTAAAGGAAATAAGATATAATCCGGAAGATAGACCCTGTGGTTCCCACTTTATAGTATAGTTTCCCGCAGTCTGGTATTTATTGACAAGCGTTATGATTTTTTTACCAAGCGTATTGTATACAATTATTTCAACCATAGTTTCTTTAGGCAAGGCATATTGAATTGTGGCGCTTGGATTGAAGGGATTGGGATAAATTTTTTCAAGAGAAAAGTTTTCAGGTATCGAAGCTGAAACTACATCTGCTAGTTCTTTTGCCATATTTTCGCTTGAGCCACTCTTATGAATCTGTATACTTCCACCTTCTATGGCATCAGTAGCTTCACCATCATCAGGATCTCCCAGTTGATTATCATATACAATAACTTCATTCGCATATTCGTCTTCTTCCCATATTTTTATACGGAATTTATCAACATCCCCCCCACCACTTATCTGACCATCAACCGCAGTCAGCATGAATTTGTATTCTCCGTTACCGTTAATGGTACCCAGACCTTTGTATTTTGCGTTTGCTCCAGCAATTACCAGCCAATCATAACTAATGCTGTGAAAATTCAGATCCGCTGTTCTAAAGTTGAACTGTGTATTTCCGTCCGGTGTTGATCTGCCTTTTTTATATTTAGAAACAAAACCAAAAGTGGCCTTCCCACTGACTGTAGTATCAGCAGGATAAGCACCAGCAGGAGAATCGATCCAACCTCCACCGGTCACAAAACCATCTGCAGGATCATAAATGACTATGTAAGCTATCGCTGATAAACTGCCACTTCCGCCGTCCTTATCAGTAACTGTAACCGTGACGGCGTAAACACCCGGACTATTATATGTATGACTACCGCTACAATTCGTACCATCGACAGTGCCTGGTTGACTCCCGGAATCATCACCGAAATCAATACCACAGGTGTATACTTCATCATATGTGTTGGCAGGATCTCCAAAGGTTGCATTTACTGAGATCGGTTGATCTGAAATTGAAACGGGATCAAATGGAATTGAAACGGTATTAACCGTCGGGGGCACGTTGTTAACCGTTAATTCAAATGAAATCTCGGTGGTTCCACCATTGCCATCATCACCAGAAATCGTTACGGTTTGACTTTCTGCCGGCCCATCATGAGTTGGAAAATTCCAGGACCAAGTTCCGTCACCATTATTGGTTGCGGTGCCGATCGAGGCGGTTAGGGTAACCACATCTCCATCAGGATCACTTACCGTACCTGTATTAACCGCAGTTCCACCTTCATCAACTGTGACTGAGGTATCGTTTACCGTCATAACTGGCGGTACATTACACGACGAAACAATTTGTGGAAATGTAACGATTGCTAGCTCACCGATTGCATTGTACTCATCCTGTGGAATGACCTGTACCTGCCATATATCATCAACTTGCGTATCGGCGGCAGGTACGGTATTCCCAGTGTGATCACCGCGTCCAGCGAATTCATCGTCAATAAATCCACCGGTCCCAATATCTACAAACCAGCGATATAGGTATGTTACAGTATGACCGTCAGGATCTGCGGGATCTGGACCGGTCACTAAAACGGTCAGATCATCATTTGTACTGACACAAGTCTCAGAAGGTAATAGCGCTAATATTGGTTGATAGGGTGGATCGTTCTGTATCGTTGAATAGATGATCTCCAGCCTGCTGTAGTCCAGAGTTGTAGCCCAATAATCATAATTATGATGCATGTCAATATCTATCCAGAGATTAATATCACCATTATCTGTTATGCTGCTGACCGGTACGTCAAACACTGTGGTGGACCAGGTCTGATTGTATCCCTGCAAATATCCCGGGCTGAGCAAGTTGCCATCGACGTGAATACCGTCGTATTCTCCATTGTATCCATGGAAAGGTTCGGAATCAACGTCCCAGGCATGAATGGTCAATTTGGCAGAAAGAATATTAAGATTGGGGTCATTCCAGTATGGAAATTGATGTAGCCATCCATAATCCTGGTCAAACCAGCTGTAGTATTCAAATCCGTACCAACCGCCGTAATACCACGGTCCTGCATAATGGGGTGGCGTACTTAACTCATCAATCTGCTGTGTATAAGTCCAGGTACCGTCACCATTGTTAATGTTTTGTTGGAAGGAAGGCGAATTGGGCTCCGGCGGCGGAGCATGTGGGGGAGCTACAGCCCCACTCAGATCAAGATCATTTTGAGCAAAAGCCGTTGCTATAAAGAGTAACATAAACATTGACAAAAAAATTGATAATATTTTATCTAATTTCATGGTCACCTCTCAAATGTTGGATTTGGATTAATATTGTATTTAATTCCCCGTGAAATTTGACCTTTAAAAATAAGATCTAAGATATTAATGGCGGATTTTTGTTGTGAATATTTTCTCTCATTAAGCTAAGCACCAAATATACCTAATCATGTTTTACAACTCATTTAAGATCTTTAAAGATTTGATGTAAAGTATTTCACAATTGACTATAATTAAGGATTTAGGTCAATTTTTTTAAATCGGCATTAGGATTAAGCACCGGTATCAACGGAAGAGCATGAAAGAATAAAAATTGGCATGTAAAATTAATAATTATGAAAGAAGAATATAGTTCAATAGCTAGAATGTAATCTGATTTTAATATGTTTTAGAATGGATAATTCTATAAAACCTCCTGAATGTTTAAAAATTTATATGATTCGAAAAGAAAATAACTGGAAGATATACAATGTATAATTTACAACATCAAACAGCGAGTGCAACAATATTTTTTTTTCACCCTCCTTTTTGATTCCATGATCTCACTTCCGATATGCGTTTTAAACATCGTTTTTCTTCTCTAATTATATATAAAGAAAAAGATTAAACAGTAAACTTATATCTAAATTCTGATACAATTTGTTACCAGCACACCAGCGACAGAGATATAGTATTAATGACATAAAAGATAACAACACATCCCAGAGAATGTATTGTTTTAAAGCATTTAGTTACCGAGATTAGATAATTGTTGTAGTAGAAATCAGCCAATCCTGGTTTGAATGGTCTTATGCGTGTAACTTAATTACACAGAGAAAAAAAATTAACGAATAACTATCTTCTAAAATATTTTTATTTCATTAGTTTTCGGAAGACTTGGTTAATAAATCTTTATTGTGTGATTTTAATCTCTGTTACATTGACCTCGCAATCTACAAAATTGGCAATTGTTCATTTTTATCATGGATTTTCTTCCAATCACCATAAAAAATTAAATTACAGGAAGTTTATCGACTGCCTCATCTTTTTTCTTATCAATTAACTTAGCATAAATCTGGGTTGTTTTAATCTCCCCTTGTCCTAACAGCTTCGATACGATTAAGAGATCGATATCATTTGTTAAAGCCAGTGTGTTAAAGGTATGCCAACAACTGTGCCAGGTGACGTGCGTGGTATTCCCTGCATCCTGCACTTACTGATCAATATGCTGCTGGGTGGTGGTCAGATAGAGCATATCAAACACCTTGCCATCACCGCCATTTGTATCTCGTTCGCAGGAAATGACATCCGGCATTCTCTGACTTAATTTGATCTGCTAATACCCTGTGGTTATCTGCTGCAGAAAATGTAGTTTCACTCGCAATAATAGCTGATATCTATCTGGTGTGAATGTCTGCTTAAATACCTTCCACCTTACGGAGTTGATTTTTACTGGTTAGTATTTTGACAATATCTAAGCAGAATCTACTATTCAAACAGCTCCGCGATGGATAAATACCGCTCACCGGTGTCATAACAAAATGTCAGGATTTTACTGTTCGGTGGAATGTCAGGCAGTTTACCGGCAACCGCGGCCAGGGCCGCCCCGGTGGAGATGCCCACCAGAACCCCCTCTTCTTGCGCGCAGCGCCGGGCATACGCGAAGGCATCTTCCTTTTCCACCTGGATCACACCATCCAGAAGATCCACATGCAGGTTTTTGGGAATGAATCCGGCGCCGATCCCCTGAATGGGGTGCGAACCGGGCTTTCCGCCGCTGATTACCGGCGACAGGGCCGGCTCGACGGCAAACACCTTCAAACCGGGCATTTTCTGCTTGAGAATCTCGGCACACCCGGTGATATGACCGCCGGTGCCAACGCCGGTAATCAGATAATCCAGACCGCCTTTAAAATCATTGAGAATCTCCTGCGCGGTGTGCCTGCGGTGGGCAGCGATATTGGCCTCATTTTCAAACTGCATGGGCATCCAGGAATCGGGTATTTCCGCCAGCAGCTTTCTGGCATGTTCAATCGCCCCTTTCATACCCAGTTCTGGCGGCGTCAACTCAAAACGGGCACCGTAGGCTGACATGAGCCGCCGGCGCTCCACCGACATCGATGCCGGCATTACCAGAATAAGTTTATATTCCTTGACGGCTGCAACCATCGCCAGACCCACGCCGGTGTTACCGGATGTCGGCTCGATGATGGTGCTGTTTTTATTTAGCAGCCCCTTTTTTTCCGCATCCTCGATCATCGACAACGCGATCCGGTCTTTGATACTCCCGCCCGGATTGCTGCGCTCGAGTTTCATCCATACCCGGACTTTTTTATCGAACAGGCGATTTATTCTGACATGTGCGGTATTGCCGATTGATTCCAGAATATTGTTCAGGATCATAACGCTGTCCTTCCCTTAAATGACGAAATCAGATGCTCCGTCCTTACTGTTTTTGGTTCCGACCTTTATCTCACTCTTATTGTAGACAACGGAATAGGGCGGAACGCTGTCGGTCAGCCAGACATTTCCGCCGATGATGCTGTCGTGCCCGACAACCGTCTGGCCGCCGAGCAGCGTTGCATTCGAATAAATGATCACATTATCCTCAATGGTCGGATGCCTTTTTATCCGATACAGACTTTTTGAAACGCTCAGGGCACCGAGGGTGACCCCCTGATAGATCTTGACATTATTTCCGATGACCGTGGTCTCCCCGATCACAATACCGGTGCCATGATCGATAAAAAATGATTCCCCGATTTCGGCGCCCGGGTGGATATCGATGCCGGTCCTGAGATGCGCATATTCGCCCAGCATTCTCGGGAAAATCGGGACTCCGGATTTGTAAAACTCATGCGCCATCCGGTAGGTGTAAATAGCCAGGAATCCGGGATACGCCTGGATGACTTCATCGATACTTTCGGCAGCCGGATCTCCATCATAAATTGCTTTTGCATCCAACTGCAGCCTGGCATAGATCCCGGGAATTTTTGAAAATATTCTTGCGGTGATTGTATCGATCTTTTTTGACAGATCCGGTTGGTGTAATTTTAATATCTTCTTCACATCCCTTTCCAGCAATGTCAGTCTGCCTTCAATTTCGTCAGCGGCAAAATACTCGAATTCTCCATAGAATTGAGGAAACAGGAGTTCCATTAAATCATCGGCAAATTGCTGGACACTTTGCTTGGGCGGCAGGATAGAGGACCGCGCATGCCTGATCTTCAGCAATTCTTCGGCAAAACCTTTATTCATAAAAGCACCTCTGATTTCTGTTGCTGTAGTAATTTATAAAAGAACATACATGACTACCCGGAATCCTTATAGGTCAAATTGTAAACCGGTGCGATCTGTTCTTTCATCATCCCAGGTCACTTGAATGGTGACCAACTCAAAATGAACTGCATAATACTATGAGTGGGAGTTAAAAGCAACTTCACGCGGAATCTGACTATCATAAAATCTCTACATGCTGCTGATTTTCCGGCCATTCAGCATAATTGAATATTCTCTCCCCCTGTGCGTGAAGTATTCCCGCGGATGGATTGCTGAGCCAACACCTACCGCCGGGCATGAAGAACTTCGCATATGGTTGATATTAATTAAAATCAGACGATCTATGTTATCCACAGGTGATGCGCAGGTGATCGACTGATTCACATACAGGCAACGGAGGACTGAATGTAAATCCGGATAAGAGTAACTGGCCTGAAATATTCAGCAGCAAATCCTGTCTGGTTTTAGCGTAGCGGATATTCAATTTGACGGGATACATAACTCTGATGGCGAGCGCCTAAAAATCCGATGGACCTGTCACCAAATTCCATATATATATTCAAATTATATCAAATACCCTTTTTCTCGTCAGAAAAACAGTATGATCAAATTGAGTGAACTTTACTTGGCGTTTCAGGATATTCTTTCATCGGGCTATTATTTAATACCGGCAGCATCATTTAGGTATAAGAGCAGAAACAAGCTAATAAAAAATACAAGCGGGAAGAGAGGATAATACAAAATTCCTCTCCTCCCTTTATTCGCATAATTTTTCTGATTGACTAGTAGTTCCAATCCACCCTGTCAGGGTACAATACAAATTTCATCAGTACCTTCGATTGGCGTACCCCCGAACTCCGCTTTCAAACTGCCAGTCAGCGTGGCAATAGTACTACCCTCGGTAAAGACACCATCTGTATCCTCTATCTGTACAATCAGGTCATCGATGCCATCGTAATTCACGTCCTCAATATGGGCCAGAAGCTTGTTGCTCTTGCCAACAGCCTTAATTTCCATGCCTTCTAATGTAACTGTTGCGGGATCGATCTGATTGACATCGAAGTCGGATCTGCCCAGTACAGCAACGGGTATAACACCCTGCCCGTTATTATTAAAACAGTTGGGATAGCTACCCGGCTTTATGTCAATCAGTACCCCGATAGCGGTACCTTCCTCATAAAGAGAGATAATTTCATCCTCAGAGAGCGGACGGTGATAAATACGAATATCATCAATAATACCATTGAAGAACTTGGCCGGCCACCCACGTACATCCCCGCACCACCATCTCCCGATAGAAAGGACACCTTCGTTTGGGGCAGGAAATCCGGTTAAGTCACGAGAATTTCTAAATATGCCGTCCATATAGAATTTAACCGTAACAAAATCACAGATACCTGTTAGAAAACGCCATTGAGCACCTAATTCCCAATGGGAGATGCCGGCTCCGTTATCGTAATTCGCACCATCTCCGTATACAAATCCAAAGCTTGGTGAAGGAAAAGGAATATCCGTTCGGCCTTGGATCGTCCATCCTGTAGCATAGCCCAGGCAGCCATATCCGTGTGATTTATCCAAAATACTGTAATGGTCATCTCTGCTGTACTGTTCAGGTTTCGCTTTGATCCAAACCGCAACGGTAATTCCCGGAGAATTAATATTGAGATATGTTCTGTGGGCGATCTCAATATAACCGTCATAGTCATCAAACCTGTAAGCACTGCTTGGATTTCCAAATCTATCCTCGGTCAAAACAGCGCCATAAACAATACCATGATTATCATTTGTGCTCTTATCATCGGCATTACCGTTGAATGGATAATATGCAACCAGTCCTTCGGTGACGGCAGGTTTTTTAAGATAATGTTCAATTGATGGTTCTTGACCGTTTTCGAATATTACCTGATCATTCTGCTCGTTACAGCCGATATTTTGCATAATTCCAAAAATAAATGTTGTCGCTAAAAAATAATTCTTTAGTATTTTCAGGATAATTCTCCTACATGAATAATCATTATTAATTACAAAGGGAATCTGTTGTGGAAATTATTAATTGGTGGATTTTTATTGTAATATCTGAAGTTGAACTGAGAAGCATACATGTTGATGCAAATCAGCATGGGTATGCAGGGTGTAATTATTTAAAACAAAGATCTTTAAATTTAGAAGAAAATAAAGCCCCTCGCTGCTTTAAAAAATCACAGGAATCGCCATATTTTAGTCGCAAATATTTATTCTGTTCGCATCTGAAGGTAAATAGTCTGGCCGTTCGCGTTCTATTTAAAGGAGAGAATACTTTATTGAATTAATTAATCTTGGAAATAATTGCAATGGCAATCGCTGATGCTGAAAGATCACATATTTAGGCAATACGCATTTGGTAATTCCACCTGTATTTCTGTTTCCTCAGACCGATATTGAAACGTATTTGAATTTGATACGGATTATAATCAATAGGGATTGTTAAAAAGACGGGATCGTTATTTTCTCAATGTATAAATTGATATCAATTTAACCGGGATAATATCCGTAAACTTCCCATTGGAAAAGCCGCCTGCCTACCGCTACAGTACGAAAGTGGCTCAGCCGACATGGCTCTCACGACAGCCATCAAAACGTCCGGCGAATGACAATGCATTAATGTAAATCAATAAATTTATTACATATTGGACAGGTAAACTGTTTAGTCTTGCGTTCGCTTTCTTCTAATTCCAGGTCCGCGGAACATGCCGGACATTTTATTTCGATCGGTAAGACGTTATTGCCTACTGAGGCAGTGTTCTCTATCGTGGCTGATATCGCATCGGGGTAGGTGGCCCTGACTCTTTTCGATACATTAAAATAACTATACCATATCGCAAAACCGATAATCCCGCTTAAAAGGCCCCGTATATTCCCGGGCATCAGATCATCCGCATCCAGGCCTGAAAGATAAGACAAAAAAATGCTGAGAATTGTCCAGGCTAATACCAGCTTTAAAAAATTTTTAGTTTTCTGCACAGCTCCGGGTATAATGTCTCTCAATCCTCTGGCAATCTGAATCGCCCGGTAAACGATGAATGCGCCTATTACAGTCTCAATAAATCCGACAACAATTATCAGAGGATAATCTTCAGCCAATATGGAAAATCCCACCCATGCCAAAATATATCTCAGAACAAAGACAACAGGAGCGACATACAGGTTTACCACTACAAAAAATTTTAGCCAACCCTTTACCCCATAAAGCGGATTTGATTCCCCTTCTGATTGGTCAAACCTATCTTTCCGCTCATTCTGATTTTGTTTTGGAATAGTGTTATTATGCACGCTTCCTCCAAAAGGTTTTTATATCAATTTATTCATAGTGTTGCTCCAATCTTGTTATCCAACTCGCAGAAGATAGAAAAACGGACAATATTCATTACAGGGAACTTCAATAAGTCAAAAATACCAATTTGCAATCTTTATATGCGGATGACTTTAATCTTAATAGATCTGATTTAAAGAAATTCCGCGCCATGAATGAGCCGATTTAATGGCAGCTACACATTTATTTCAGTATTTATGGCGAACTACTTTAGCATAATCATCTTTTTGACTTGTGTAAAATTTGAAGATTGCAGATATATCAAATAGATACCCGTCGATAAATGTGCTCCGTCAATCCCCTTGCCATCCCAAGAAATATTATAACTGCCGGGTTCCAGATGCCGATCAACCAGTGTTTTAACGGGCTGTCCAAGCATATCATAAATTTTCAGTTTCACCCTCGTGTACTCAGGTATCTGAAAACTGATCTGCGTACTTGGATTTGCCGGATTGGGCTGGTTCTGAAAAAGCTGATATGCCAGGTTACGGTCGATT
>Ga0209536_100004171_pt1 | contig 22879 bp, 19 predicted proteins | sample DeeMarSeWOR28_12_FD_187461 | JGI IMG/M metagenome (GOLD analysis project Ga0209536, IMG submission 187461) | Marine sediment microbial communities from White Oak River estuary, North Carolina - WOR-2-8_12 (SPAdes) (version 2) | ecosystem: Environmental > Aquatic > Marine > Intertidal zone >... | reverse complement strand
ATTTTTGAAGATCCGGATCTGGAACCGAATCAGGATCAAATGTGCCGCCTTTATCAATTATGGTTATCAAAATTTTTTGGGAGTTGAATTCAAGCTCAATTGCTATTTCGCCATCGGGATACGACTTATACGCATGCTTAATAATATTTGTACAAGCTTCATCAACTGAAAGCATAATATTCTCGATATCTTCTTTACTCAAACCTGCCTCAGAAGATTTACTGCTGATGAAATCTCGTATTAAAGATAGATTTTCAGTACGGCTTTTAACTGTAAGTTCGCTAATATTTTTTTTATTTGCTGCCAACTCCGCTACTCTCACTAAATTTTTTTACAGCTTCTTCCTCAGTTTTAAATATTTCATAAAGCAAAGGGAACCCGAGTAAATCGAAAATATTAAAAACCTTATCATTCATATTGGTCAGCTTAATATCGCCGTTATTGTTTCTTATGTTCTCGATATAAGCCATAAACACTCCCAAACCTGCACTGCTTATGTAAGCGAGATCATTAAAGTTAACAACAACTTTAAATTTATTCTGATCAATTAATTCGGTGAAATTATTCTCAAGCGTTGGGGCAGTGTGTGCATCAAGATACCCTGATAAATTTATTATGCTTACATCACCTTTATTTACAATTGATGTGCTGAATTCTGCCATTCTTTATCTCCATCTTTTTTAATTTTTTGCCTGTCCCGTCCACCTTCTTTGGATTGACGGGGTTTCCATTTTAAAAGCACTAAAGTAATATCGTCATATTGCGAATGATTATGTGAAAACATTGTAACTTCCTGTATTACTTTTCTTGAAATTTCATCAACATTGTTATTTCTGTTCTCAAGAAGAACCTCGGTGAAATACTTTTCTCCAAAATCTTCAAGACTTTCATTTTTTGCTTCCGTAATTCCATCTGTATAAAGTACAATAGCATCATTTTCTTCAAGATCAATTGTCACTTCATCAAGATGTTCCTTGAAATGGTCATCTTTGCTTATACCTAATCCAATACCGGATGGTTTCACACTTTTTGCAATATCATTACGTAAAAGAATTACCGGACAATGCCCTGCCCTTGATATTTTCATCTGACCTTTTTCAATATCTATCAAACCATAAACTGCACTAACAAAAGTTTTAGTATCTAATGTGTGTTTTAATATATCATTTGCATTTATAAGTATCTCTTTCGGACTCTCAATAGTCTTTGATAGGGATTCGAAAATTCCTTTCACTTCCGCCATAATAAAAGCAGCAGAAATCCCTTTGCCTGAAACATCTGCAATTACAAAGCCGAGTTTAGTTTTAGAAATTTCGAAAAAGTCATAAAAATCGCCGCCAACTTCAAAAGCCGGAATAAAAACTGATGATATTTCCAATTCATCATAGAAAGGATTTTTTTCAGGTAATATTTTTTTCTGAATTTCTCTCGCAACATCAAGTTCTTTTTCAAGTCTTTCTTTCTCAATCGATTCTTCAAGCAGCCCTGAGTTTTCAATTGCTACCGAAGCATAATCAGAAAAGGTGGCAATTGCTTTTTTATCTTCTTCATTAAATCTATCTTCATCTTTACGAATAGCAACCAGTAGGCCTTTTACTTTTCCGTGTGCTTTTAAAGGTGAAACTGTAAGAGCTTTATAAAGATTGCTTACCTTAACCAATTCATCAAATTCTGTAAGCATTAAGAATTTTGTTTCGCTTAAATCATTCCAGTTAATTTTTTGCAGGATAAATTTATTTATCAAATCAGAATCGACAAAACCTATATTTTTATTTGCAATCGGGATAAATTCATCATTCTCTTTCCAGATTATCCAAGATGCATCTGCGTCGCTTACCTTGGTTGTAATATCAGTTACCGTTTCTGTAAGTTCATCAAAATCCAATACCTGTGTAATAAGTTTACTGAAGTATTGCAGCGAGGAGACTTCCTGAGCTTTCCTGTCAAATACTTCTGCCGTTGGAATATGAAATAACGTTGTAAAGAAAAGTACACTGAAATAAATAGCACCGTAAATTAATATTAAGGATATAAAAACATTAAATGGTTTAGAAAAAGAAAGCAGCATTAAACTCTCATTTCCTGTATTGTTTGCATTAACAATAAACAGAACAGTTATTACAACAGATAAAAACAGTAAGGTGATTTTTTCTTTCTTTGTCAAAAATGCTATCCATGATATTCTTAAAGAATTAATTACCATCAACATTGTAGAAACAACAATAAACGTAGCGCTTATAAATGAAAGTTCATCTGATGTAATAAATCGAGCCGATACTGAAGCAAGAAGAAAGAAAACAATCATCGTATTGAAATAAATATTCTGCCTGCTGCTACGACCTAATAAAAACAAGTGCCTTAAAGCAACAAACATATAAGTTGTAAAACCAATTATGAGAAGAAAATAAACAAACGTAAATATTGTTGGCAGAAATCCTGTATTGTTCACATTTTCAAAGAGCAGAGAATTTACCGAGCTGTAAAAAAATATTAAGAAAAAAATAAATGCACTAAGTATTCCTATGTTCATTATTAGTGATAAGGAACTTATCTTCCTTTCTTCAAAAAGTCCAACCAGGGAAATAAAAAGGAATGTAATGGTAGACAGAAGCAAAATATCACTTATGATACCATATACAAATTGGTTTGAACTTAAAACAAACAACTTAAAAACCAGCAGTACACCTGCAGAAATTAAGAACAACCTGAATTGAAAACTATCGATAATATTATTTCTGTTGGAGTTCAATTACCGGTATAAATTTGTTTAAAAATATTCCACATTAAAAACACTGAATCCATTATAAAGTATGTGAAAATACACTTTTTTTAGCCCTATGTAAAGAAAAGATATTTGAACGGGGAAATTACGGGATAGTTGAATGTACGAAAAGAGAAGGGGTTGCACTTTATTTAAGAGCTATGAAAATGTTTTTTCTAAGAAAATATGAACAATAAATTGTAGTTTTGGGGGAAAGCAGGTACTATGATTTAGGTGGTTATTAATAAATTATTTTAAGTTGTTATTTTCCTTACGTTTAGAATCGTAATCATGTTTGAATTCTTCCTTCCATTGTTTCATTTCACCTCTGAATTTTTCAAGTTCTGATTTTAACTTCTCCATTTCCAGTTTAATTTCAACCTCCCCATCATAAAATTTAAAGTAGCTGTCTAATTTTGGCATACTCTTTAAGACCAATGAATCGTTGAACTCGAAGATATTATTCCAGTTGTAGCTCTGCAAGGAGTCAATCAATTCACTTTGTGATTCCAACAACGAGTCCAAATCAAATTTATAATACTCAAACTCGTAAGTATTTAATGAATCCCCGTCAAAATGAAATTGTATTTTATTATCAAAGTGCTTAATCCTGGGAATATACTGAGAATGAAACTTAAAATTATTAGCAACACTATCGTAAACATTAAAGAGACTATCAAAATCGGGGAAATGTATATTTGGAAAATCAAACTTTGATATTTCAACTCTGCAACGATTTGAATCATAAATAACTTTAAAATTGCTATTTAATTTATCTTCTAATTTTTGCTGGGCCGAATCATACTTAAACTGAAATTTAATTTCCCTTAATTGACTGTCCTGATCTTTCAATTCATTATTAAGTTCTGCCAGCCGAAGTTTGTATTCATCAAGATTATATTCAATCGGTTCAGAAAAAACTGAATCGGATGTGAGGAAAATATAGTTTTTATTACGGGTGTTTCTCATTTCGTTCACCGCAAGAACAACATCACGGCTGTTCTTGTAAGAAACTGTTTTAGGAAGAAGTTTCTGAAATTCCTGCTGGTTTGAATTTTCTGCAAAAGCCAGTAAGTCTGATTGAATTGCCCTTTGATAATTCCAAAGATTAGAATTAATAGCAACAGTATTATTTTTATTTATAAAAACTTGTGCTTCAAGTTCTTCTGCGTATTGATTCATTATTGAATCAATTTGTTTCTTCGCTTTCTCATCGAGGTTTAACGCTACAATAAACTTCTCAAAATTATTTTCGTTTTGGGGGGATTCCACACTTTTAATTTCAAAAAATTCTTTCCCTGTCTTATCATAATCGATATGAAGAATTTGTTTATCATCTTTATCAAGAGGCAGCTGCTTGTACATAGCAAAATTAAAAATATCCTCTTTATTTAAATCTGCGGCAAATAAAAGTGGTTGTAAATTTTCCTTGTAAAATCCCGTAATATTAGATTTTTGCTTCTCGATTAAATTATTAAATAAATCCGGATTAGACTTTAACACAATCATAATAATAATTGTAGTTAATACGAGCCCGATTGCAGGCGCCCATTTAAAAACATTTTTATGCAAGGATTTTTGTGAGTCTAATGAAGCAAAGAGTCTTGTTTCAAAATAAGGTGATTCTGGAATTTTTTTATACGTTGACGATGTGAGCTGTTTAATTTTTTTCAAGTCTTCAAGTTTCTTTTGAAGCTGCAGAGAAGATTTGATGTTTTTTTCCACTTGCACTTTTTCTTCATAAGAAAGTTCATCATCAAGGTAAGCTGAAAGTAATTCAAAGTTTTTTGCCTGGCGAGTCATTGCATTAACTCCTCTTCCATTGGCTTAAGAATTTTTTTAAGTCCTTCTCTTGCTCTGAATATTCTTGATTTAACAGTGCCAATTTCACATTCCATAGTTTCTGCAATTTCCTGGTAACTAAATCCTTCAATATCTTTTAACAGCAATGGAATTTTTAATTTTTGCGGTAATTTTAATATCGCAGCCATTACTATTTTAGAGATGTCATTTTTTTCTGTATTTAAATCGTTATTAAGTTTTCCGCTAGCTTCCTTTATCGGTACGAAGATTTTTCTAACATTTTTCTTCCGCAAGTGATCCTTACTTTTATTTACTGTAATTCTGTAAAGCCATGTAGTAAATAGAGATTCAAAACGAAAGTTTTTAAGATTTTTATAAACAGTGATAAAAACTTCCTGTGCTATGTCATCCACCGCATCGGAATTGCCTAAGGTCATAAATATTATATTTCTTACTTTTTCTTTATGCCTCTGTACAAGCAGCCGGAAAGTTGATTCATCTCCATCGATAAACCTCTTAACAAGAGAAAAATCGTCATCTAACTTTAAAATCTGTGACTGCGGCAATTCACTATTTTCTTTATTAAAATTCACTTTTTAGACGGTAAGCTTATTAATTTGTTCCCTAATAATTTTAATTATGATATTCTATTTTTAAAATCTATCAGTAATTGAGCAAACTTGCAAAAGTAGTAGCATCTACTTAAATTGAAACGAAAATTTAAAGGAGTAATACATGAAAATTAAAATTAGTGAAAAATATGATGCAGTCATCATCCAGTTAAAGGGAAATGTGATGGGCGGAGAAGATACAAAAGACTTCAACGAAACATTGCATAAATTGATTGAAGATAGTAAGAAAAACATAATAATTGATTTATCGGGTGTAAAGTTTATGAATAGTTCAGGATTAGGAATGCTGATTGGTGGTTTAACAACTGTTAAAAAAGCTGAAGGTCGTTTAATACTCGCTGGTGTTACAGATAAAATAGAGAGTTTGCTTATTATCACAAAACTTATTACAATTTTCGAGACTGCTGATAATCTTGACGATGCTGTTAAAAAATTCTCTTCTTAAAAGAATTACATTTGGAATATTGAAATAAAACTCCGGATTGATTAATTCGGAGTTTTTATTTTGCATTAACTAAACTTTTCATTATAACTCAGGGTAATAAATTAATGAGTGTTACTGTTCTGGTGGGCACCCAATGGGGCGATGAAGGAAAAGGAAAAATTGTTGATATCCTTAGTGAAAAATTTGATATTGTTGCACGCTATCAGGGTGGTGCAAATGCCGGGCATACCGTTGAGATTGGTGAGAAACAATATATACTTCATCTTATACCTTCCGGAATTTTAAGGGACCGCGTTAAATGTGTAATTGGCAATGGTGTTGTTATTGACCCGCAAGCACTTCTGGATGAAATAAAAATACTTGAAGACAATGGAATAAGCGTTGAGGGTAGATTATTTATCAGTCATAATGCTCATCTTATAATGCCTTACCATAAGCTACTCGATTCAATAAGTGAAAGCGGTAAGAATAAAATCGGAACTACGGGCAGGGGCATAGGTCCTTGCTACATAGATAAATTTGACAGGAAAGGGATAAGAATTGTTGATCTTCTTAACAGGAATGTGCTGGAAAAAAAATTAAGACAAAACGTTGAAGAAAAAAATATTTTACTGAAAAAACTTTATGATGACAAGGGATTTGATATAGAAGAAATCATTAAAGAGTATATTAGTTTTGATGAAGCGATTGATAGTTACATAACTGATGTGCCATTATTGTTAAATAATGCAATAAAAGAAGGTAAGAACATTTTACTGGAAGGTGCACAAGGAACTCTTTTAGATGTTGATCACGGGACTTATCCGTTTGTTACTTCTTCGAACCCTACTTCGGGTGGAGCCAGCACAGGTTCAGGTATTCCGCCCAACAAAATTGATACAGTATTCGGAATTGTAAAAGCATACACAACCCGTGTTGGTAACGGGCCCTTCCCCACAGAACTAGTAGACGAAGACGGTGAAAAACTAAGAAAAGAAGGTGCGGAATTTGGTGCAACAACAGGAAGACCGCGCCGATGTGGGTGGTTCGATGCTTTCCTGGTTAGATATTCTTCAATGATAAACGGTATTAATGCTGTTGCAATTACAAAATTAGATGTATTAAGACATTTTGAAAAAATTAAAGTCTGCATTGGTTACGAGATTAACGGAAAGCGTTTAAAATCTTTTCCATCGGATGTTGAAAAATTAAATAACGTAAAACCGGTTTATGAAACACTGGATGGATGGATGGAAGATATTTCTGATTGTAATTCTCATGATGAGCTTCCGCAAAAAACAAAGGAATATCTTGAATTTATTTCCAAACAGGCAAATATTAAAATTGAAATTGTCTCAGTGGGACCAAAAAGAAAGCAGACATTTTCTATGGATGGATAGAATCTGGCTTATTTATTCCCCTCCTTAAATCATCTAACATTTTGACTGGAATTATTGAATACAATGAGTAATTTTAATATATCCGATAACAAAACACTTTTGGATTTATAAAAATGAAAATGTCCGGCGGTCCCGCATCAATAAACATAAAAATTCTGCTGGTAGTTATAGCTCTATTAATTGCAGTTGGAACGTTAATTTATACTCAAAACCTGGTTACCCAGCTTCAAAGAAAACAAAAGGAGATTGTGGAACTCTATGCAAAAGGTATTGAGTACCTGGCAAACTCCTCAAATCCAAATGAAGATATAACTTTTCTTTTTGATAATATAATAAAACCAATTGATTTCCCATTAATATTATCTGATGCTACTAATAATGTTAACTTATACAACCGAACTGATATCCGAAATGTTGAATATGATAGCACACTTTCAGAAGAGGAATTCAACATATTCATTTCAGAAGAAATTAGAAAAATGGATGAAATCCATTCTCCGATTTTTGTTACTTATGCTGATACTCTCATACTCACAAAAATTCATTATGGAGATTCGGAATTAGTAACCCAGTTAAAATATTATCCTTATATGCAAATTATAATTGCTGCCATATTCATTATTCTAGGTTATATTGGATTCAGCAACATTAAAAGAAGCGAACAGAGTAATATTTGGGTTGGAATGGCAAAGGAAACGGCGCACCAATTTGGAACACCAATTTCGAGTTTAATGGGCTGGGTGGAAATGTTAAAGCTGCGTTACAAAGAAGCTGATAAAGTTTTAGATATTACAGAAGAAATAACTAGTGATGTTGAAAAACTTAATAAGATTACTTACAGGTTTTCAAATATTGGTTCAAAGCCGCAAATGAAACTTGCGGTAATTTATGAGGAACTAAAACAGGTAACAGATTATTTTGAACGTCGTCTTCCGCAAACAGGTAAATCGGTTACGTTAACTATTGAAGGCGATAAAAGAGTTTGTGCACAAATGAATTCCGAATTGTTTGAATGGGTTATTGAAAACCTGATAAAGAATGCACTCGATGCCATTGAACAAAAAAACGGCTGGATAAAAATTAATATTAGCAAAGCAAAAGAATTTGTTGAAATCGAAATATCGGACAGCGGCAAAGGAGTTGATATAAAACGGAGGAAAGATATATTCCGACCAGGTTACAGCACAAAAAGAAGGGGCTGGGGTTTGGGTTTAAGTCTTGCAAAAAGAATAATTGAAGATTACCACAATGGAAAAATATTTGTAAAATCATCAGCTCAAGACGAAGGTACAACCTTTATGATAATGCTTAAGCATTGTTAGAAATTTGATGTTGTTCTTACAATATCAAATACTAAACATCCAAGCATAAAATCAGCAAATTCAAATTTTCAAAGCCCGCAGATAGTTTAGATGTAAATCAGAAAATATTCTCTTGCACCCTTATTTCCCTATCTTCACCGGTAATAGGTTAATATTACAAGTAATATTTACCTGACAACCCATTTTTTTACTAAAATTCAGGTTTTAGAATACTTTTATCAATTCATAATATTGGCATGTGAATTGTTAATAAGGATGCAGAAATAGTTTAAGCATAGCATCCCTCCGATAATGACACACAAAACTGCTAGGTTTCGCCCTCAAAACTTAGCAGTTTTACCTTTTTAAACTAAACCATTTTTTTCATCTCATTTAATGAATAGAAGATATCTCTTTTATTTGCGGGAACATCCACTATCAGTTTTCCAATTCCAGAAATTAACACAAACATTATCTTTTCATCCTTATTCTTTTTATCGCTGCTCATAGCATCAAAAACGTTTTGATTGTTTATTTTTTTTATAATTGCCGGAAGCCGAACACTGGTTGGTAATCGCAGCAGATTTTTTTGTTTTGAAGATTCGAGCAAACCAATTTTATTTGAAAGAAATAGTGAACAGATTATTCCTGCGGTTACAGCTTCACCATGTTTTACCTTGAATCCAAGCTCACTTTCAATTGCATGTCCAAAAGTGTGCCCTAAGTTTAATATTTTTCTTATACCTCTTTGTTCAAATTCATCCTGTTGAATGACTCCGGCTTTAATCGAAACAGATTCTTTAATGACTCCTTCAATTACTCTATCATTCATTGATTTTACTTTTTCAAAATTACTGGATAAAAAGTTATAAAAATCATTGTTTGAAATAAAACCGTACTTAATCAGTTCTCCCAGAGCAGAATTAAATTCTCTTGATGGCAAAGTCGATAAAAACATAATATCGATAAAAACTAATTTTGGCTGATAAAATGTGCCTATAAGATTTTTCTTTTTGTTAAAATTAATTCCGGTTTTGCCACCTATAGAACTATCAATCATTGCAAGAAAAGTTGTTGGGACATGAACTAATTTAATCCCCCTCATAAAAGTTGATGCTGCATATCCTGCAAGGTCGCCTGTAACTCCCCCGCCAATAGCAATTAAAACTGTATCTCTTCCAAAATTATTTTTTAGAAGAAAGTCATATATTTTCTTTAATTCTTTTTCTGATTTGGTTTTTTCCCCGGCAGGTAGTATATAATAAAAGATTTTACCTGAATGATAAGAAAATGCAGATTTAATCTTTCTCTGATAATAAGGGGCAACATTTTCATCTATAACTATTAACAGATTTTTATATAATTTCTGCTCATCTAATTTATCCGGTAATTTGTTTAATTCGGAATTACCGATAAGAACAGGATATGATTCGGTACTGGTTTTTACAATTATCTTTTTCAATGATTATGTTTTTTTTGGGATAATTTCAAAATTATTCTGGAAATTTTATCCGCTGTTTTTCCTATAGAATCTCTATCAGTATCAAAAAAATAATCCGCATTTTGGTAATATTTCATTCTAGCTTTCATTAACGATTCAATTCTTTCCATCACTACATTTTCTGATGCCGCTTCATTATTATCCAATAATAAAATAGGTCGGTCTCTTTTATGTTTTAATCTTCTGTAAGCTACTTCGGGTGAAGAGCTAAGAAAAAAAAGATTGCCATGCTTCTTAATGAATTCTCTGTTTTCCCTCGACATCAAAGTTCCGCCGCCCAAGGAAATTATTAAATTTTCGCCTTTTGAAATTTGCTTGAGAATTTCTGTTTCCTTTTGTCTGAAATAATCTTCTCCTTCTTCTTCAAATAAGTCTGTAATCTTCCTATTTTCTCTTCTTTCTATTTCCTTATCAAGATCATAAAAATTCCATCCTAGAATATTCGCTGCAATCGGTCCGATTGTGCTTTTACCGGAAGCCATGAACCCGGCGAGATAAAATATATTTTTTCTCATTATAAAAATATCTTTTAATTAGGGAAAATTACATAAATTCAAAATCGATAAGAAAAAAAAGAAACATTAAAATTGAAACGCAGCACCAAGCATAAAAGTAATTCCATCAACATTAATTTTTGTATTGAATGATTCTTCAGGAAGAATAATTATATTCCCCTCGTATTCAACCTCGGTTTGGTTGTAATGACTGTTAACTGTGAATTGCGGGTCTCTGAATTTCATTTGAAAACGAACCGCAATATTATTTATCGGAATGTAATCCATCGAAACAGAAACGTGAATTCCAATTGCTGTATTCTCTTGAATACTGGTAACTTCTGCATCACCAACCGTTCTTATGAAATCTCCATTATAATAACCCAGTCCTCCGCCCATTAAAAATTTAAAACCATCTGTGGAAAAAGGAAGAAGGTAATATGCGGTAAATTCAATCGGGATTAACTGAAATCCGTCCTCGACATTAATGGTAACTATAGAGCCGCCAAGAAATACGTTTAAGTTAGGAGCTGTTTCTGTTATATTCATATATTCAACACTCAGACCTAAAATAAGAGGTTCACTAACGCGAAACCTGATATCTATACCGGGATTAAATATATCTTCAATATCAAACGATGAATTTCTTAGCACAATATCGGATGCATTAGGATTCAAAAATACTGAGGCAGAAGATGTGTAAAAACCATACGCTCCAATACTGAAATCATTTCCATTATACTGACAAAAGGTTGGAAAGTTAATTACAAGCAGTATTATTAAAAGAGATATTCTGTTCATTTTTTGAAAGCAAAAAAAGTATTTATGCCTTTAAATAGCATAATAATTTTAAAAATACAAACCCCCAAATAATTCCCTATAATGAATTAATTGGGGGTTAAAAATAAGCCAATATTATATTCTAATATCCATAGAACAAATGCCTGTTATCAACAATATCTGCTTTTTCTTTTAATGCAGTCAACCACTGGGAAACTACCGTATTCTTTTTCTGCTGCACAATATTATTTCTTATTGTTGAACTCTGCATCGAATACGAAGTTGAATCAAAAGGTGACGTGGAAATAACTTTTAATAAAAAGTAACCTGTACCAACTTTTACCGGTTCCAAAATTACGTTTGGTTCTGCATTCATTGCATATTGAGTAAAAGCATTGTTTTTACCAACACCCGGTATATTAGTTTCAGAGTTAAATCTTCCCGTATTTTTAACGGTAAAACGGGAATCAAGTTCAGTTATCTTTCTCAAATCGTTATTAAGTTTCGAACGTAATTGCTCTGTGAATAATCTTGCTCTATCCAGTTTTTTCTCTATAATAACGTTCGGTTTTAACTGATCTTTAACATCATCTAAAGGTTTTATTCCGCCATCAACCACTTCAGAAATAGTTGCAACCAGAAATCCCTGAGTTACTTTATAAACATCACTAACTGAATTCAATCCATTCTCAAAGCTCCACTTAACCAATCTTTCGTTTACACCTATTCCCGGTATAGATTTCGAGTCTTCGGTGAAATATCCCGTTTCCTGATTATTATAATTCATCAGACCCGATTCTTTTTCATATCCGTTTTTGTCTGCCAGATATGAAAAATCATTCGCAGCAGTAAATCTTTCATCTCGAGTGGTTGCAGATTGTTTTATAGGATTAACGATTTTTTCAACTATATATTTATAATTGGATCTATCAGTAACTTTAATGATATGATAGCCAAACGAAGTTTTAACAGGTTTTTGTATTTCACCAATCTTCCCATTGAACACAGCCTCTTCAAACTCCTTTATCATGACCCCTTTGCCAAACCATCCAAGGTCTCCGCCACGGCTTGCACTGCCAGGGTCGCCTGATTTCTCGGCTGCAAGTTTTTCAAAATCTGCACCGGCAATTAGCTGATTATAAACTTTATTTGCCTCTACAAGATTTTTCTCATCATCACCTTCTTTATTAATAAGAATATGTGAGGCTTTTGCCATCACATCATCAGAGGTAATTTGTCCCAAGAAATAATAAAGCGCAACCCCTTCGGGTGCGACAACAGGACCTACAATGTCTTCCGGTTTAGAAGATTTAAATAATTCAATTGCTTCAGGATTAAAAGATGATAATGCTAATGTATCTTTTGAATATGGCTGGGAAGAATAGATTTCTACATAATATTTAAAGTTGGTAGTATCTTCGCCTTCAAAATTTGATTTGACATATTCAAGATCTTTATAAACTAATTGGGTATCTTTCTTTGAAGGTTGATTGTCGAAGAGAACAAATTTCAATTTTCTTTTTGGGCTTTCTTTATACTTTCCAATGTTTTCTTCGTAATATTTCCTAATATCTTCATCCGTTACCTGGATAACAGAATCAGGGAATATATTAAACGGAATAGAAGTGTATTCAGCATCGTTTACATAAATATTCTGGTCTTTAAATTTTCTTAAAACTTCATCTTCAGTAACATTAACCGAAGCAAGAATCATACTTTGCAGCTTTTCGTTTAATCTGAACTGCCTTACTGATTCCTCCGCGTTAATTAAAGCTTGTTCGTTTTGAGGATCGAAAAGTGCATTCTCATACAGTTCTCTATTGAAATTACCAACTGAATCAATAAAACTTTGCTTTAGAAAATCCGGAGGGTTATCACCTAAAATAATATCTTTAATTTCTTCATCAGAAACAGTAACACCTAATTTGTTAACTTGCTGTTCGATTAAAACCTGCGATAACACGAAATCCCAAACCTGGTCCCTGAATTGGTCTATTTCTTCATCATTCACTTCCTGCCCCCTTTGTTTCCTCATTTCTCTTTGCTGATCAAGTGCTGCCTGAAATTCTTGATAGGTGACAGTTTCACCATTGATCGATCCCACGTTGTTAGTCCTGCCGCCAAGGGTTTCCATTACATTGGAATCTGAGATGACCATAAATAGTACAAATAAAACACCAACGGTTAAAATAAAAGCGGGTGCCAAGCTCCGCATTTTGGCCATCATAGCCATATTTAATTTTACTCCTTTAATTTTAAAAATCAGAATTTCAAAATAGAGAGAGAGCATAAAAAAAGCAATGTAAATGGCATTAATTCTTCATGTTTTATTCACTTATTTTTCTGAACCTAATTATCTATTTTTAAATATCATTGACTTTGAGTTTTTACAGGCATATTTTTACTTGATTTTCTCAAGATTGGAATAAAGATTGTGGAAAACATAGAATTTTTAAATTCTGTACCAATTTTTTCGGAACTAAATACAGAAACTTTAGAAAAAGTCTCAAAACTTGGTACTGTTCGAACATACGCAAAAAACTCAGTCATCCTTACTGAAGAGGAAGACGGCTCGGCCTTGTTTGTAATTATTTCAGGTAAGGTTAAAGTGTGCCGAAGCAGTAGCGACGATCCTGAAAAAGAAGTAATCTTATCAATTCTCAACCCCTCAGATTTTTTCGGCGAGATGGCACTGCTCGACGGATTAAATCGTTCGGCAAGTGTTATTGCAATGGTTGATTCAAACCTATTTATTATACAACGGAGCGATTTTCTGGATTTATTACATACACATCCTGAAGTGTCGGTTACTTTACTGCAGGAACTTACTCAACGGCTAAGAGCACAAGGTATGAAAATAAAAGCACTGTCGCTTAAAGATGCTGAAGGTAAGGTTGCTACCGTACTTCTACAGCTGGCTGATGATGTCGGAAGAATTAAGCACGGAATAGTAGAAATTGAAAAGCTCCCCTTTCAGCACGAACTTGCAAATATGGCAGGAACTTCGAGAGAAACTATTTCGCGAACTCTTCACGCATTTGCAAAAAAAGGGCTGGTAGAATTAGAAGGCTCCAAACTCAGAATAATCAATTACGAAAAATTCAAAGAATTATTTAACTGATAAAAACTTAAAAAATTTGAAACGAAAAGTAGATTTACACGCACATACAAATTATTCAGATGGATTTCTTTCTCCCGAAGAACTTGTGCATAAAGCCAAAGATGCTGGGATTGATATCCTCAGCATAACGGACCACGACAGTGTTAATGCTATTGAGGAAGCATCGAGGATTGGTGAAAAACTTGGTGTCGAAATAATACCTGGTGTTGAGATCAGCTCCGATCTGCGAGGCGCCGAGGTTCATATTTTAGGATACTTTATTGACATTGAAAATAAAGAGCTTGCACATTATTTATCATTCTTTCGTGAAGAACGAGTACGAAGAGCAGCACGGATTGTGGAAAAACTAAATAATCTTGGTTTTGAAATTACTTTAGAAGATGTTTTAGAAAAAGCAAAAAACTCAGCCGTTGGAAGACCGCACATAGCACAGGCAATGCTTGAAAAAGAAATTGTAAAATCCTACTTCGAAGCATTTAATAAGTATATAAAAAATGATGGACCTGCTTATGAACCAAAAGTTCATCTTTCACCACAGAGTGCATTTAAAATTATTTCCGATGCCGGAGGACTATCGTTCATCGCTCATCCAGCTCATATGCCGGAAAGTATAATTAAAGAACTTATTGATGCCGGTGCGGATGGGATTGAAATTATTCATCCTTCTCATTCCGGAGAATTAATAAAGTTTTATCGGGGTATTGTTAATCAATATTTTCTGCTGGAATCCGGCGGCTCCGATTTTCATGGTGGAAAACGTGAAGATGATGATAAATTCGGAAAGATTTTTACCTCACAGGCTGCTGTTGAAGCAATGCGCACAAGGTTAATAAAAAATTCTGCCTAAATTATTCTTATTTTTTTGATACTTTTTTTTACCACTATAATTATTATTAAAGTTTATTATTTTACAAATAAATATTTACTATCATTTTTAAAACAGCGGGTACGAAGAGAAAAATCTCCACTATTATTGTAATTACTAAGGCGAACAAAAATGAGAGATAAAATAATTTTCTTAATCGTAACCCTTTATTCCCTTTATTCTTTCCCACAGCAGGTTACCAATTGGAAAAATTACACTGATATGAAGCGCGTTTCTGATGTTAATTTTTCCGGTAGCGTAATTTGGGCTGCAACTGATGGAGGTGCATTTAATTATTCCCTTCAGGATAATTCATTTATTGTGCTTTCAAAAGCAGATGGGCTTCAAGGCATATCCCTCACTAGCTTAACACTCGACAATCTGGGAAATGTATGGTTTGGCAGTACGAGCGGAGTGATTGATATTTATAATCCCGGGGATCAATCATTTAGTGTTATCCTTGATATTGCAAATTCAAACCAGGTTAATAAACGAATTAATGATCTTAGAACAATATCCGATACAATAATTGTTTCTTCCGATTTCGGGGTTTCGCTTATAGATGTAAATAGTTCTTTATTTTTTGACACGTTTTTTAAGTTTGGTGAATTTACAACAAACACTCGTGTAAACTATGCAATTAAGTATAACTTATTTTATGTATGTACTGATGAAGGAATTGCAATTCAAAAACCCGGAGCAACAAACCTTTCGGCCCCGGAATCATGGAACACTTATAACTCTTCGGATGGACTTCCTTCAGATAAAACAATAAAAATTGTTAAATATTTAAATGTATATGTAGCAGCAACAGATAAAGGGCTTGCAAGTTTCGATGGTACACAATGGCTCCCATTCATTCCCGAGTTTAATAACAAATATATTTCCGATATAATTTCTGCAGGTGATTCATTAATTATTCTTTCGGAAAATTCAATTTACGTCTATCAAAATGGAGGTGCATTACAACTTTATTCTTCCCCTCATTCTCTCGATCGTATTTCTATAGATCAGCAATTTGGTATTGCCGGTGCGAGTAACAATGGTATTTTAATTCTGAATTCAGGAACCGACGCAGAATTTCTAATTCCTAACGGACCTGCCGCTAATCAATTTCCAAGTATGAGTGTTGATGCTAACGGCGTCTTTTGGTCTGCAAGCGGTAGAGATGGAACGGGGGTCGGCTTTTATACATTCGATAAAGAAACTTGGACAAACTACAATGTGGAGAATACTCCACAGATTCCCAACAATGATATATACACAGTTTTTAATTCTGCCGATAATAACGCATACCTTGGTACCTGGGGCTATGGTTTTGTGCGAACCAATGGAAAGTATATGGTTACTTTTAATAGCACAAATAGCGGAATGCAAGGAATTCCAGAAAATCCAAATTTTCTTGTAATAACAGGATTCGGAATTGATTCAAGAAATAATTTATGGGTGCTTAATTTAAGAGCAGCAGACAGAAGACCATTAAGCATGCTTTCTGCCGATAGTGTATGGTATCATTTTCAAATTCCTGCTGAGCAAAACAGATTATTATTTACCCATTTTAATCTTGATGTCGATCCTTATGATACAAAGTGGTATAATTCCGATGATGCATCGCAGCGCGGATTGTTTTACTTTAATGAAATGAAAACCTATGATGACCCGGGTGATGACCGTTATGGATATATAACCTCGGCAGACGGGCTAAATAGTAATGATATTCGTTCCATTGTTGTTGACAGACGAGGTGATGTTTGGATTGGAACTGGTTTGGGAGTAAACGTTATTTCACAAACAAGTACAATTACTTCTAATCCAACCAACGACCCATCCTTGCGTATGTCATCCGTATTCTCCTTAAGGCAGCAATCAATAAATGATATTGCTGTTGATCCCTTAAACCAAAAATGGGTTGCTACTAATCAGGGTTTACTGTTTGTTAATTCAGATGGTTCAAGATTGTTAGCTGCCTATGATTCTAAAAACAGTCCTATTCTCTCCGATATAATTATAAGTGTAGCCGTTGATGAGGATGCCGGGATTGTTTACGTGGGAACCGATAAGGGACTAACATCGTTCGAAACACCTTTCACAAAACCAAAAGAAGCCTTTGATGAACTTTTCATCTATCCAAATCCATATGTTATTGTGGATGGAAGTAATCTTTTAACTATAGATGGACTGGTTAGAGATTCTGATATTAAAATTCTCACAATTGATGGCAAACTTGTTGCAGAATTTTCATCACCGGGAGGAAGAACAACTTTTTGGGACGGCAGAGATGATAATGGCGATATGGTTAACAGCGGGATTTATATTGTTGTAGCTTTCGATAGCGAAGGAAACAATACAATAACCGGAAAGGTTGCTGTTTTCCGTAAGTAAATTTAGTTTTATCCTTTCAATAATAAACTTTTCTGATTAATGATAGACATATCCGATATTTCCCTTCAATTCGAAGGTAAATATTTATTTCAAAATGTAAGTTTCAGAATTAATTCGGGCGATAAAGCTGCACTTGTTGGTGCCAACGGCAGCGGTAAATCATCTCTTTTTAAAATTCTTTCCAACCAACTGCAGCCGGAGAAAGGATCAATTAACAAACAACCAAGAACCACTATAGGTTACCTTCCCCAGGATCATGTTATCCACAGCGGAAAAACTTTAATTGAAGAAGCATCAAGCGCGTTATCGGATATTACTTCATTACAAATTAAAGAACGTGAACTCACCCAGGCCTTATCCTCTAAAAATTTATCGCCGGATGAGCAGCAGGATCTTGTAAGTAATTTAGGTGAAGTTCATCAAAGACTGGAAGAATTAGATTCATACAGTGCTTCTTCTAACGTTGAAAAAATTTTAATTGGCCTGGGGTTTGAAGAAAGTGATTTTAATCGATTAACAGATGAGTTTTCAGGCGGCTGGCAAATGAGAATTGCACTGGCAAAAATTCTTATCTCGCAAAACGATCTGCTTTTGCTTGATGAACCAACAAATCATCTTGATATAGATTCATTAGAATGGCTCATAACATTTCTTAAAAGCTATAAAGGATCATTGATAATTGTATCACATGATAAACACTTTATTATGCAGACCACTTCAAAAACCTATGAATTATTCGATAGTAAATTCTCAATATTCAAGGGTAATTATAATGCTTACCTTATATATAAAGAGGAAAGAGATGAACAATTAATTCACAAATATGAGTTGCAGCAGAAAAAAATTAAAGAGACAAAGAGATTCATCGAACGATTTAGATATAAGAACACTAAAGCAAAACAAGTACAAAGCAGAATAAAGCAATTGGAAAAACTTGAAACAATAGAACTGCCGCAAAACGAAAGCGATATAAAAATTAATTTTCCTGATCCTCCTAAAAGCGGTAAAGTTAATTTGGAATTGAAATCACTTATAAAATCTTACGGTGATAATAAAATATTCGGCGGCGTTGATTTGGTTGTAAACAGAGGAGAAAAAATTGCTTTTGTAGGACCTAACGGTGCGGGTAAAACTACTCTTGCTAAAATTATTGCGGGCAAATTAGATTATAACAGTGGTGAAAGGATTTTAGGACACAACACAATCATCTCTTATTATGCCCAGGATGTTGCTGATAATCTTCAGCCGGATATTGATATAATTGAAACAATTGATGGAATAGCTGAAGATAAAACAATCGGCGAGCTTCGTTCAATACTTGGTGCATTTTTATTTAAGAGCGATGATGTGTTCAAGAAAGTCGGCGTGCTTTCAGGTGGTGAAAAAAGCCGTGTGGCTCTTGCAAAAATTCTGTTAACCAAATCAAATTTTATCGTGCTTGATGAACCAACAAATCATCTGGATATTTCATCAAAAAAGGTTCTTCAGCAGGCACTCATCAACTTTAAAGGATCGTTAATACTTGTTTCTCACGATGTTGATTTTCTCGAGCCGATAGTTGGTGAAGTCGTTGAAATAAGGAAAGGGAAAATCCAGACATTTAGTGGCGGAATTGACTATTATCTGCATAAAAGAGAGGAACTGAATATTAAGAATACAGAGGAAAAAAAGGTTTCAGGAATTGATTCGATAACAACTAAAAAAGAACATAGGCGATTAGAAGCAGAAAGAAGACAGGCAAAATATAGTGCGACAAAAGAACTGGTAAGTGAAATTACATTACTCGAAAAAAAGATTGAGGTATTAGAAGAAAAAAAAGAAAACATAGAAAAAACTTTAGCTGAACCGGAAACTTATAATAATCATAAACAAGCTCTCTCCTTAAATAAAGAGTTTAAAATGATTAGTGAAGAACTTTCAATCATAATGTCTAAATGGGAAAAGCTAAGTGAAGAGTTGATAAATATTGAATCACAATTTGAATAAAATAAATATTTGCGCTCAATCCTTGGCAAGCCCAGCCTACCCTGCCTACCGGCAGGCAGGTTTGCATGGAACAAATTGTCTTTAACAAACATAATTACAGCTCTTAAACTTTTACTCCCAAAAATTCTTCTGCTAATGCAATTCCTCCCCAAATTGCCGCATCATCGCCTAATTTTGATGGAACAATTTTTAAACCTTCCGCAGAGGAGTTGAGAACGTGATCATAAAATGCAATTTCAATTTTTGGCAGCATAAAACTATCCAGTGCTTCTATCAGTCCGCCGCCTAAAACTATCTTATCAAAATTCATAAAGTTGGATAAACTTGCAAGAACTCCACCAATAACATCACAAGCATCGGAAATTCTTTTTATAACAATCTTATCATCTTTGTCTACTGCATTTGCCAGCGATTTACTTTTTATTCTTTCGCCTGCTTTCACCATATCGGTTAACTCACTTTTCTTTCCGGATTTAATATCATCAATTATTTTATTCACAATAGCTGTTCTGCTTGCAATTGCTTCAAAACATCCCCTGTTTCCACAGCTGCAAACAGGACCGTTTTTATTAACAAGAATATGTCCAATTTCACCGGCAAAAAATTTAGAACCACGGTAAATTTTTCCTTCTAATATTAATCCTCCTCCAATACCCGTCCCGATAAATACGGCAAGCATATTAACTGCTTTTTTACCAACACCAAAGTTTTTAATTCCAAGTGCACCAATGTTTACATCATTTTCAACAAGTACTGGAATTGAGACTTTCTCCTGAAGTTTTTCTTTTATATTAAAATCCTTTAATCCCAAATTTGGTGCTAAGCCAATCACTCCGGAATGCGGATTAACAGAGCCGGGAACACCAAGACAGATAGCTTCAATATTTTTTTTCTTTATACCGGCTTCATTAATAACGTCTTTGACAATGCTTGACAAAATTTCTATATAATCTGATTCTGACGATTTAGGATCAGTAGGTTTTTTAACACGTGCTGTAATCCCCTCTTTTGAATTTAATACAGCAGCAAGAATTTTTGTCCCGCCCATATCTAAACTAATAATTGAATTTTGCAACAATATAATTCCCTTATGCTAATGAATAATTATAAAAAAGATTTTTGTCAAACTATGAAGTTTTATTTTCGATTGCAAAACTAATTCGGATTTAATGTTATTAAATGATTCAATTGGAAATCATCCAACTAAACAATAAATTTATTCTATGCAAAAAGTTAAACCGTTAAAAAGGTTCGGGCAGAATTATCTTCACGATAAAAATATAATTAAAAAAATTGTTGGTGAAATCAATCCTCAACCGGATGATACATTATTAGAGATCGGACCGGGAAGAGGTGCGCTTACAGAATTCATTTATGGCAAGGTAGAAAATATTATAGCTGTTGAGATAGACACAAGAGTGATCAGAGATCTTCAATCCAAATTTCCTGATTTACAATTAATTCAAAAAGATTTCCTTAAAGTTGATATTAGCAAAATATATGATTCGAATAAAAAAAAATTAAGAGTCATCGGGAATATCCCTTATAATCTTACATCTTCAATTATTTTTAAAACAATACGCAATGCTGAGATGATTGAAGATGCAATTTTAATGGTGCAAAATGAAGTTGCTAAAAGAATGACTGCTAAAAAAGGAAGTAAAGATTACGGGATCCTTACAGTGCTTTTAAATCACTTTACAAATACCCAGATTTGTTTTAAGGTTACACCAAACGCATTTTATCCCAAACCAAAAGTAACATCTGCAATAGTTCATCTGCGCTTTAAGAAACTAATTATTCCCAAAGAAAAAAGGGAAATGTTTATTAGTGTTGTAAAAGCTTGTTTTGGAAATAGAAGAAAAACTTTAAAAAATTCCCTCAGTAATAGTATATTTAATGAACTAAATTTTTCCGATAGCAGTATCGACCTATCTTTGAGGGCAGAACAGTTGGATGTAAAAGATTTCATTGAACTCACAGATTTTGCACTCAATCAAACTGGTTGATGATTCACGCTTTTATATTATCAAAATTTCTCTGAATGATTAACGCAAAAGAATACATCAGACATCTTAAAGCATTTGATTTAGTTGTTGTGGTTTTCTATCTTATTCTCACTCTTCTGCATATTATCTTTTATAATGAGATTGCTACCTGGTGGATTTGGATTCTTGTTAACATTGGAATAATACTGCTTGCATTTTCTCTAGCATATCTCGAAGCAAAGAATGATAATAAATTGTGGAGAGCTCTGCACTACTGGTATATAGCTCCGCTTGTACTTCTTACCTTTAAAGAAATTTATTTTATGGTAAAGCCGATAAGAACTTATGATTTCGATAACTTGTTTATTGCAATCGATAGATGGATGTTCGGTACGGATCCGACGCATTGGCTTCATCAGTTTGCAAATCCTGTACTTACAGAAATCCTGCAAATTATTTACGGAATGTTCTACCTGCTGCCAATTATTCTTGGGTTATCTTTGTTAAGGAAAAAAAGATTTGTTGCAATGGATTTTGCACTGTTTACAATTTTTTACGGGTTTTGTTTATCGTATTTGGGGTATTTTACTTTACCGGGTATTGGTCCCAGATTCACATTGCACGATTTCTCAACTATTAACCAACAACTTCCCGGATTATGGTTTACAAATTTTTTAAGGGAACTGGTTAATGCCGGTGAATCAATACCTTCCGGTACACCAAACCCTGCAGAGGTTGTACAGAGAGATATCTTTCCAAGCGGACACACGATGATAACATTAATCGTCATTTTTCTTTCTGTAAAAATGAAGAGCAGATCAAGATATTTTTTCGTGCCGGTTGGTTCTTTGCTTATTTTTTCAACTGTTTATTTATGGTACCACTATGTTATTGATCTAATTGGCGGATTGGTATTTATGATCTTTGCTGTTTGGTCTGCCAAATATATCTTTAACTGGTGGAGAAGAAAAATCCACAAACCGGAATTTGAGTACGGAAATAATTAATAGCCAAATGCTTTTAATTCCTTTATATTACAAAATCCAATTGTCAATAAACAATATTCAAATAAATCACAATGACCAGTAATCAAAAGTACAAACCACCTTATAACCTTGAGGAAAGGACTTTTTTATTTGCCAAGCATGTTAGATTGTTTGTAAAAACATTACCAAAGACAATTGCTAAAATTGAAGATTCCAGGCAAGTAGTTAAAGCCTCTGGTTCTGTGGCAGCTAATTATCGGGAAGCTAATGAAGTATTGGGTAAAAAAGATTTCTTAATGAGAATTAATATAAGCCGTAAAGAATCCAATGAAAGTGCATATTGGCTTCGCTTAATAAATGAAAATAATATACTTGATAATTATAAAGAAGCGGAAAGGTTGATTAAATAAGCAACTGAACTCAAGAAAATATTTTCTTCGATTGTACAGAAGTCA
>Ga0209536_100004170_pt1 | contig 22882 bp, 20 predicted proteins | sample DeeMarSeWOR28_12_FD_187461 | JGI IMG/M metagenome (GOLD analysis project Ga0209536, IMG submission 187461) | Marine sediment microbial communities from White Oak River estuary, North Carolina - WOR-2-8_12 (SPAdes) (version 2) | ecosystem: Environmental > Aquatic > Marine > Intertidal zone >... | reverse complement strand
CTTAAACACTAACGATTGGGGTGCCACAGACTTTATTGCTCAGATTATGGGTACTGAGGCTGACGTTGATGGCGGTGGAAATTCTTATGACGATTCTATTGGCAATCGAAATAGCTGGATTGTTTCAAGTGACGATATGAATGTTGCTAAAGTTGATCTTATGGCTCTTGCTCAGGACTCTGGTTTTGAGAGACATGCGGCTTGGATTCCTAATGCTGTTCCTAGTTCTATAAACTGGAATTATAGTGTTGATGGTAATGCTACTGAGAACGTTACGCTTCGTGGTGACGTTGACAGACATCTGTTCGGTGAATACAGGGATGCTGGTATTGCCGTTGCGGCTTATGCTTCTGGAACTACAGCTACTTCGGTTGCATCCGCAGCCAATCCAGCCAAAACACCGTTGTTTTATTCGGTTAATGGCACTATTTATGATGATAGTGATATTGATAATTGGACTGCTAATACATTAACAGTGACTACTGCAAACAGGTTTGCGGCTGGTGATCGTATCAGGATTATTTATTATCTTGATACCCCAGGCGATATGGAGCAGTTGGACACAGATGAATTAGGTGCCATTAAGGGCTCTTATGTTGTAGCTGGGCTTGGTGAGGCGGTGCAAACTACTGGTAGCACTAAAACTCTTCGCCTTCAAAGCGTTGACGTAACATCTACTGCTACACGGGAAGATATTAAAGAGCTTGGTACTGAGCAGTTGGTTGATACACTTATGACTAAACATGAGGTTTCTGTTGAGGCTACAGTTTTGGAAGAGGACTTGGAACAGTTTGCTTATATGCACGGTGTTTCGGGGTCTGAATGGACAAACAGAAATACCACTGGTGTTGTAACTAAGCTTCAAGACTCTATTGGCGTGGCACAGGAGCTTTATGTAACAGTTTACGACGACAGTACTCAAACTACTCAATTAAAACAGTTAGAGTGTACTAGTTTGAGGTTATTGAGGGAACCTTTTAGTCTTGATGTTGGTGGTCAATCTACGTATACATTATCGCTTCGTGGTGATAATTGGCAGTGGACTGGTAGCGGATATGTTGGGCGTCTTGCTAATGCTTATCCAAGTCTTTGGGGCGCAGAAGCTGGCGGTACTACTACATCCACTTCTACTACATCTACTACTTAATAAGTTAATATGGGGCACCTTAATTGGTGCCTCATTTTTTAAAAAGAAAAGGAGATTACTATGTCTGACGAAAAAGACGTTGGAGTAGAGCATCAAAAGAAGGAAATAGAGATAAAGGACAATGCGAAACTTGATGAAATTTTACGTGGATATCGTGTGCTCTATTTTGATAAGGAAAATTTTATTGCTAAAGAGTTTGGCATTTCTTCCATAAGAATCTACGATAAATCCAACCTTTCTATTTCCCGCTATGGTGATGATCTATTCACTCGTACAAGAAATAAGCTAATTAAAGACCCAGAAATGCTTACCCAAAAAGAACAGCTAAAAATTTTAGCTGATCGTGGTTTATGGGGAGAAGAACAAGAAAAAGAACTTACTGAATTAAGAAGAAAAGCTCAGGAAATTGTCGATCAGAAAAGTGAAATTGAAAGCCTTATAGCAGAGCTTGATGAAAAGGATAAAAATAAAGAGCAAAAACATAAAAAGTATAATGATAAACTGGAAAAGGTTGCTCAGGAATGGATTGATGTTTATAGTAAATATATGGAAGTTGTTGCTCTTAATGATAATTTTTTCGGCGATACTATAGAAGCACAGGCTGAGATTGCACAAAGAAAAGGCTGGCTTGTTAGTTCTGTCTGTAAGCATCTTGATGATGAAGGTAAGCCTTTTGATGATACATATAACCCAGATTTTAGATTGTGGAAATCTGTTGAAGAACTGGAGAAAGATATTCAAGATAAACATCTTGTCTCTTTAATGACTGAGTGTATGAGTTATTGGCAGTCGAAGGAAGAGGGCGAATCTTTTTTCGTCGAATCGCCAGAAGACCTGATATTCGGCTCCGATGGCGATACAGCGAAAAACACGGAATCAGATTCTTCCCAGGAGCAAGAAACGCCTTCGAAGTAACAGAAAAACAAATTATTTTAACCCGTTGGATAGATTTTTATGAAATGATTTATACTGAACTCGATTCGGTTGAACGTCCTATAGAAAAAATCATTAATAATGATAAAAGACTCGATGAATATATGGAGCGTTTAATGGCTAAGAGAAAAAAACAGGCTATGGAATATCATAAGAACGATAAAGAAGCTAATATGGATCCAATGGATAAACCAACACTTGTGTATGGAAAATGATTAGAGTAAGAATAAAAGATACTGGAGTTATTTCCGCTGTAAATGGTCTTATTAATGATTTGACCGAAGTTGCTACCATGGGAACTGTTATGAAATTTGCGGCTAACGCTATCTGGATTCCAAAAATAGAATCTCGTCTTTTTAATAATGAAACTTCTACTAGTAATTATGAAGCACATCTTTATCAATCCATGAAAGATTTATCTCCGAATTTTGTTCGAGCTTTAGGGAACGCAACTGGATGGGCGGACGTTATGGAATGGGAGAGGCGTAATCGTGGTGGTGGTTATAAAGAGGGTGAAGTTACCAGTGCTATAGCTAGAGTATTACGTGTATCTCAAGCCATGAAAGTCGGCGGTGTGTTGGCTGTTGGTATTGGTGATTTAGAAGAACTTCAAGGCGCAACAATTCATCTTGATGGTGATAGTAAATATAAATTATGGCAAATTCTTCAATGGGGTACTGGAGAATATGCTGGTAAAGGGAAAATCCTACGTGTTGGAAAGCAGATATTTTATAATGAAAATATGACCAGTTTCGCCGATGCAACTGAACATGGTATTTTAGCGTACCAAACAAAAAGCCCAGGATTTAAAGGACGTGAATATTTTGTTCAGCTTGATGGGACTATGCATGAAAGTGATCTCGTTACTAAGGCATATATCCTGAATTATATTAATAACACAATTAAAAAATGGTCATATAAAGGTAAAAGTGTAAGAGGTAGATAATGGCTGCTGGGGCAACTGGGGCTTTAAATGCTTATGCTATAGGTATTCTTGTAGATCTTCGACGTCTTGAGGATCTTAGAAGGAAAATTCTTTCCGTTAAAAGAGTTGTTGGAGATTTTAATAAATCTTTTCGTGGAAAAGATGTTAATCAATCTATCAGAAGCATCGACGCATTAACAGCTTCTTTACAGAAACTTGGAGTTGCCGCTAAAACTTCTGGAAAAGCTGTTGTAGCAAGTCAAACCAAAGTTACTCAAGCTGTTAAATTATCTGGTGAAACCGCTGGGCAATATTCTTTAGCATTTACTCAATATAATAGACAGGTTCTTGGTGCCGCAAGAGGTACTAAAAATGCATTTACGGATATGCTCCGCCGAGTGGCCTTATGGTCTGCTGGTGTGGGTCTCTTGTTTGGTATTATATCTAGAGTACGTACTGTATTCAAAGGTATGCAAGAACTTGAAGAAAGCATGACCGAGCTTAAGAAGGTTATGGATGATAATACTCCATGGTTTCGGGCTCAGCAATCCATTTTAGATACGGCAAAAACATTCGGCGTCGCCGCTACTGAAGTTGCCCAAATATCCACTATCTGGGCGCAACAGGGTAAAAGTTTAAAGGAAACAATTGAGTTAACCAGAACTGCTGTTATTGGTATGAACTCTGCCAACCTAACCGCAACACAGTCGGTTGAATTTCTCACCTCTGCTACTAAAGCTTATAATATTGAAGCATCTGAGACACAGCGTGTTATTGATGGTATTATGCGTGTGCAAGCAGACTATGCTATCACTGCCGCCAACTTAGCCAAAGGGTTTAATGTGGCGGGGGCATTGGCAGCTAAGGCTCAGGTTGATATGGGCGGTTTGTTTGGAATGATGACTGCCATTGGTGAAGTTACGAGAGAGACTGGAAATACGATTGGTAATTCGTTAAAAACACAGTTTGCACGGCTTCAGAACCCAGCCACAATTTCCTATCTCCAGCAATTTGGTATTCAGATGAAGGAGATCGAGGCATCCACAGGTAGAATACGTAGGCTTACTCCAGCTCAGATTTTTAAACAAATTGCCGATAAGGCTAAAACTGGTCAAATTGACACTGATGCTGTTATTGATATTGCTCTTAAGATTGGTGGTATTCGTAAATTTAAAGATGCTCTTATTTTAATAGAGCGTTTTGGCGTTGCCGAAGAAGCACGAGAAAAGTTTTTACTGGCTTATAATGATGCGGCTAGAGCAAATGATCTCGTTCAGGAAAATCTTACACGTAAAATGGAGAAACTTAATACCGCATTTCTTGATTTAGGTATTGCTTTATCTGATCAGGGTTTGTATGAAGGCATTAAAGCTATTATAGATCTTAGTACACGGCTTGTTAGTGGGGCGGCTGGCTTAGCACGAACTTCAACTGGAGAGAGGGTTCTTAAAGTTGCTGGTATTGCGGCTTTAACTAAAGGTGTTTTAGTTTTAAGTAAGGTTATGAGTGCGGCTGTGGCTAAGGGCACGATAAAAGGTGCGGCAATAGCGGCTGCTGGCGGCGGTGGTGTTACTGCGACACAGCAAGTACAATTAGCTCAACTCGCAACTTTACAAAGAGAAAATTTAAGAACTCTTTATCGTTTAAGTAGGACAAGGACAAAAGTTGCCGCCCAGTTAGAATCTATGGCAAGAAGTCAAGGTATTACTACTAAAGAGTTAATGAGAAAATTAGCAATAGATACTGCTGCCCTTGGTAAACAATTTCAAATTAGCGGCACCGAACTTAGGACTATGATAAGGGGCTGGGGCATTAGTTTTAAATCTTTTTTTGTTGGTTTAGCGGCTAGGAGTAAGACTGTTCTTCCAGTTGGAGCTGCCCCTGGGATTGGTGCGGTTACTGCTGGCAGTAGAGTGGCTGGTTTATTGCGTGGCGGTCTGCAAATAGGTATTTTTATGGCTGCTATAGAAGGCATAACCTATCTTGTGGAAAATTGGGGAAATGAAACAAAAGAAGCTACTTCTGTATTGCAAAAAAATATAGATATGGAAAGTGAAGCAACTAAACAAATTTTAGCGTTAAGTGCTTCATATGAAAGAAATATTAAGGCGGCTGACGCCGCTGGTAGATCTGTCGATAATTATGTGAAGTCTCTTAAATTTTCAACAAGATTTAGGCAAGCTCAAGAAATTGGTCAACAACTTGCTGATGCTATTCGTGATGGTGCTATTAAAAATGTACAGCAACTCAGAGCATACATGGAAAAGCTTGGCATTACTGGTATAACCAGTTTTGAACAAGCTCAAGAAACTCTTATAAAATATAGAAACTTTTTTAAATATGAATTGGCTGGTGGATTATCTGAAGGCTTAACTTTATTAAATAAAAGTTTATCAAAAGCAAATAGTGAACTTGAAAAAACTATAGCAACTAGTGGTGAAATTAAATTTGATAGATCATTTATTGAACAAGCACTTTATGGTAAAGCTGGTTCTATAAGACCAGCAGATTCAGAAACTGCTATAGGTACTATTGTTAATGAGTTTGCTAAAGAAATGGGTGATTCTTTCCAGACATGGATTAGGGGTCGATTAGGTGAAAAAGAACCATCTTTTCTTTTCGAAGAAGGTCTTCCATTTACAGACACAATGCTTGGTTTAATAGAGGCTCTTGATAAGAACGGTGAAAAAATAACATTAAATAATAGGGCACTTGAAGGTGGTTCTGAAACATTTAATAAATCAACTGTTACTATAGCTAGGGGCTTATTAGAATTTGCTGGTTTAGCACAGGAAACAACAGGAAAAAGAGAGGGCGTTGAAGGCAAAGAAGAAAGAACGGCGGCACAAAAAGTACGTGCAGAGTTTGCTGAGGCTGGTAGGGTCGCTAGAGTTCTTTTAGAACAACAGTTAAAACTTGATCCTGGCACTCTTCAAACAATTGATGCACTGGAAACAATATTTCCAAGAGCTATAGGGGAATGGGTTGATGCTGTATATGGTGGTGCTTATGCAATGGTTCGTGCTGAGGATTTAATATGGAAAGCTACTAGTAAATTTGTAGCTGATATGGAAGTTCTTGGTATTAAGCAAGGTATTAGCGGTGCCCTTGGTGGTGCGGCAACTCCAGCGGCGGAGCGTTTAAATATTTTCAGGGAATTTTTTACCAATATAGCAACATTAAGACCCGCCATACAAAAAACTATAAGGGATACGGAATATTTGGAGAAGTCTATAAGATCTGCAATTCCCAGTGGTGCTCCAGAAGAATTTAAATCTGTTATAGATAGATATCTTGAAAATATAGACGATGAGGGTGTTAGAGAAAAATTTTTAAAAGCTGTTTCTGAATTTAATCTTGATCGATTTGGCGGGGAAGAGCTTGGTGAAAAAATAGTTAAAGAGATTATTCGGCTAGAAGGTAGGTTAGTTGAGCAAAAGTCTAAACTTGCAAAACTTACTGACGTTGGTAGTGATTTCAGTTCTGATTTACGGAATCTCTGGTCTACGCTTTTAGAAAGAGCAGATGAGTTTGGTTTAAAGGCAGAGGACGAAGCAAGATTAAAACAAATTGCAAAAGATTTAGGATCGACATCTGCCGAGGTTGTTTCTAAAGCATCTCAAGAAGCTTTAGAGTTTGCTTCTAAAATAATTGCTCCGCAAATTGAAGCAACCGCTGATGAGTTATTTGCTAAATCTTTGCCTAATATTGCCGATACCGTAACTAAGACAAGTGCTAAGATTCGTGAAAGCTTTTTAAAACTAACTTTAACTGGTAATGAGTTTGTTGATAATCAAATTAAACTAAGAAATGCCCTTCAAGACACCATCGATGTATTTGATACCAGAATAAGATCGTTGGGAGATCAACGTGCTTTAGGTTTGGTAAGTAAAGAGCAATATGATGCACAGGTTAAAAGATTAAAAATAGAAAAAGATTTAGCTGTTTCTATTGATAAAACAAATATTGCATTATCTGATCAACTTATAATATATGACGATATTATAAGTGCAACTAATAGATTTAAAGACGCCGCCGTGTCTATGTTGTCTGATGTTGCAAATGTTACCAGATATACTGGTCGTGCCGTCGGTGATTTTTTTACTGATGTTGCTGGTGAAAGACTTCAATATCAGATGGAGCAAGTTTTTAATAATGCGTTGGCTGGTATAGAAGGAACTTTAGGTGCTGGTATTTTGGGTGTTCAGGAACCACAGTTAACACCAGAACAACAAGCTCAAATAACAGCTATTGATTCTAATACAACCGCTGTTGTTGCAAATACAGTAGCTCTCGGAACGGTCACTGCTAGTCTCACGGCTTTTGTAGCCTCTAGAACTGTCGTACCAAAAGATTATACAACTGAACTAATTGGAACCGCAAAGCCAACTGGGCCACTTGCTTCAACTATAGATTTAAGTGAAATGCAAGGATATAAGTGGAGATTTAATTCGCAAGATATAAAGGCAATAGAAAATGTTGAGATTAAAAATGCGGAAGAAGTTTCTAAAGCCGCTTTTGATCTTACTGATTCACTTGGTCTTTTAGGTGGTAATTTAGCTGGTGGATTATTCGGTAATATTGCCGCCGCCGCTTTAGGCAGAGAATCAAATAGAGTGAATGCTGGGGTTGGAGTTGGTGGTACAATAGGTTCATTAATTCCAGGATTGGGTATATTTGGACAGATTGGTGGATCAATACTTGGTGGAATTTTTGGTGGACTTTTCGGATCTGATAAAGATGAGGAAGAAAGAAGAGAAATAAAAGAAGATATAAGAAAAATTGCTAACAATACAGCAACCTTAATTGAAATAGACAAGAGGCTTATCAATGCCCCCGCTGGGCTAACTTTACCCGCAACCGCAACCGCTGGGGGAAGTGTCACCTATAACGTTACGATTCCCATAAGCGGAGCTGGAAACCCAACGGCGGTTGCAAACGAAGTTTCAAGAGTTTTTAAAAGCTCTTCGTCAAATTTTAATAGAGTTGGAGATACTTTAGGTTAAGGAGTAAGTGATGAAAAAACAAATATTTAATTGGGCTGGTAAAACACTTGTAAAGGCTGGCGTCACTACTGCTACCACTGCCGATAAATTAGTTGACACTGGCGGTGAGTTTGTATTAAGAAATATTGCCGCTGAAATGGGTGTGATAAACACAACCGACACCACATATTGTAGCGTGTCTGCGGTTGATTCTGACACCACCCTATCTGTAGATGTTGATATATTTACATCTGGAGAAGGTTATGAAATTTATCAAGATGGTGATTTGATGACATGGGATGAAGTTAGTGGTGTTATTGTTACTTTTCAGATTGGCGAATTTGATTCAGACGGTTCTCCAGTCGGGGCCTTAAAAGGTGATGGCACTCAATGGCTTACACTTGGCACTGTGGGTGCGGCTCAAATTACAGGCACCCCGCCTACAATAGTTTTTAATTTGGCTGGGGCAACTGATTTCGCACCTTCTGCGTATATAAGATTTCAGTTTGATGATGGAACTACTCAGAAGGTTTCTGGTTGGGTTCCAGTCGATTTCATGGAAGACCCAATATTCTTTTGCGTCATCGAGGATTTGGTTGATGCCGTTGGTATTACTGCCTGGATTGAGGGGGGTGTCTAATGACTAAACAGTACCTTTTAAATTATGCTTCCACTGGTTCATCTGATGATGAGATGACTACATGGGACGGGGGTAATGTCACTGTTCAATTTCAGGTTGGTGAGTTTGATGTAGACGGTGTTCCTGTTGGCGGAATTCAGGGTGATGGTACACAGTGGTTTGGGCTTGGCACTATAGCTTTAGCACAAGTAGATGATCCAGCTAATACATTATTTATGTATTTAGGTGGTGATGCTGATTTTTTTCCGTCTGCATATATTAGGATTCGGTTTTCCGATCCTAGCACTAACGAAAAAATATCTAACTGGGTTCCAATAGATTTCATGAAGAAACCAGTTGTTTATTTTATTATGACAGATACGACAGGTTCTATTGGAATAACATCTTGGATTGAAGGATTAAAGTAAAAAAAGTTTATTTAGTTCTTGATTTTTATAGAATTATTTTGTATTATTGTTCGATAATTCACAAAGGAGTTATAGATGAAAGTAGCTATTTTTACAACTTTTCTCGGCTTTGATGAGGCGTATTCGCTGTGTAGCGTAGCGGCTGATCAGGTGCAGATGTTCAAAAGAAACGGGTATGATCCCGTTTTTATTGCAGTTAAGGGATTTAAAGCACCGCCAAGTTTTGACGGTGTAGAGATCAGGGAAATTCCACCAGTTCAATTAAGCAATGAGGGTAATCTTAATGATGTATATCAAAAAGATATCGACATCATGACAGATGCTCTTAAGAGTGTTCTTAATGATATACAGGTTGTGATAACTCATGATGTAATTTATCAACCAGCACATCTTATACATAATATGGCGGCTCGTAATGTTGCAGAGGAATACCCAGCGATGAGATGGTTACACTGGATTCATTCAGCAACCAGCCCATCTATATTGTGCAATAAGCAAGATGTTGCCGATAGAATACAACAGCCGTTCCCCAATTCTTACATATGTTATCCAAATGACGGTGACAAAGAAAGGGTTGCGACTAATTTTAAATTTAATATTAATGATGTAAAAACCGTTCCCCACCCAATTGACATTCCGAAGTATTTTAACTTTTCAGAATTAACCAGAGATTTTGTTGACCAGTATGAATTGCTTAAAGCAGATGTGTTAATGGTCTACCCGTGCCGTCTCGACAGAGGAAAACAGCCAGAGGCAAATATTAAGCTTACCGCCGCATTCAACCGCATAGGCTATAAGGCAAAGTTGGTCGTTGCTGATTTCCACTCTACAGGCGGGGACAAGGTAACGTACCGCAATGAAATGAAGAAGACTGCGGAAACTTTTCATCTTACACCGAACGATGTTATTTTTACATCTGATTTTAAAGACGAAACTAAAAGCAGTATCCCACGGGATATGGTTAAAAGTTTGTTTCAGATAAGCAATGTATTTCTTTTACCAAGCACATCTGAGACATATTCGCTTGTTGCTCAAGAAGCGGCTATGTGCGGAAATATAGTAGTTCTTAATTATGATTTTCCACCGATGAAATCTATTTATGGTTATGATCCGTTATATTTTAAATTTAATAGTAATTTGGATTTAATGACAGGTCAGAATGGATCTACTAAAACCAGATACGAAAATGAAGATTATTATTATAATGGTATGGCATTTTCAATAAAGAATGAACTTCTTAATAATCGTGTCATTCATCTTAAAGACAAGGTTCGTTTAGAGCGTAGTCTTGATGCGGTGTTTAAAAATCATATAGAACCATTAATTTATGCACAGGTAAAGCCAAATGAGGTTTAGTATTATTATTGCGTCGAGCAATAGAGCTCATACATTACCAAGATTGTTTCATAGTATATTTGTACAACAGAATAACTACCATGATTTTGAAGTTGTTTTAGTAGATGATGCCAGTACTGATGAAACTAAAAAAGTTGTAGATGAATGGAATGTTAAATACAACCATATGATAAAATATTTCAGGCAACCAACACGCATGGAGCGTGTTATGGCTTATAAGAGAGGTTTAGAAGAAGCTAAGGGTGACTATTTATTTTATGTTGGTAGTGACGATATGGTGTTTCCTTTCTTTATGCCATGGATGCATGAATGGATTGAAAGAATGCCAGACCAGAAATTGTTTAATTATGGTTGGTGTACAATAAACAGACATAATAAAAGAATTGTTTCTACGCCTGGAAAAAGATTTGATCTTGAACCATACGCCCATTTTGATAATGGCTTGGTGGCGGCTGGTAGTTTTTGTTGGCATAAAAGTATTACAGAGCAGATTGAATTACCAGATGCATTAAATTGTTATGAGTTTGCTGATAAATCTGGCATAGTTCATAGTAGCGGAAAACCATATGGCGGTGCCACTATGACTTTAGGCAATCCTTGGGGAGATGATTATTATATGTTTTATAAATTGACTCGCAAAAATAAAAGTTGCCATCTTGGTTTGTTTGGAGTTATTGTGGTAATTAGATGAATATAGCAATTTTTCATGATGGCGGTAGTAAGTTTTGGATGCCCCTAAGAGACTATTGGGAGAATCTTGGGCATGAAGTTAGAAGCCATGCCAATTATTCTGTATGGCGAAACTGGGAGCCAGACCTTATTTTATTTGAGTTCTGTAATAACAATGTGGTTGGGTATACAAATAAATGGGTTGATATATACGGGAAGGCATCAAAGGTTGTTGTTCGGTGTCACGGTGTTGGGGTTCGTTTAAATGTATACAAAAATGTTAACTTTGATTATGTCGATGATGTGATATTTGTTTCTGATTGGCTTAAACGTCAAACTGATCATTGGAATTTAAATCATTTTAATACAGTGCCGAAACACGTTGTTTATAATGGAGTTAACCTAAATAAATTTACTCTTAAAAGGGATTTCGAGCCCACTTATAAAATAGGTTATGCTGGTAATAATAATTTAGCTAAAGGTGTTGATTTATTGCCAGAGATACTGGAAAAGTTTCAAAAGGAAGTTGATCCTAGATATAAGTTAATAACAGCTTTTCCTAAAGAAAATAAAGATAGAAATATGAATGAATGGTATGAGCAGATTGATTATCTTGTTCATCCCTCTAAATACGAAACGTTTGGATTTGTTGTTGCTGAGGCTTTGGCTAAAGGTATTCGTCCGCTTATAGGTAGGTGGGATGGTGCCGAAGAAACATGGGGGGATCAATTTTTTTTGGATGATTTTAATTTAGAACGAACGCCTTATAGATTCCGTAGAATTATAGAACAGAAATACGACGAGAAACGTATGGTACAAGAGGTGTCTCAAATTTGTGAGGTAACATGATACCATTATTTAAGCCATTTATGGCAGAAGAGGTCGATGAACCATTGTTGGAAGTTTTACACAGTGGTTATATCGGGCAGGGTAAAAAAGTTGATGAATTTGAAAGTGATTTAAAAAAAGTTTTTAAAAGCGACTATGTGGTTACTGTTAATAGCGGAACATCTGGTCTTCATTTAGCTATACACATGTTTAAAAAAGAATGGGGTCAGGTATTAGCCACCCCCTTAACGTGTACAGCAACAAATTTTCCTATACTTGCTAATGAATGTTTCATCCATTGGGTTGATGTTGATCCTAAAACTCTTAATATGGATTTAACTGATCTCGAAAGAAAAATTGATGAAAATATAGATCTTATTGTTTTAGTACATTGGGGCGGGAGCCCAATAGATTACGATCACTTATGGAAAATACTTAATAAAGCTGAAAAGAAATTCGGCAAACGTCCAAAAGTTATCGAAGATTGTGCCCATGCTTTAGGTGCTGAGTGGAAAAATAGACCAATAGCAGATGAAGTTATTGATGCACAGGTTTATAGTTTCCAAGCGATTAAACAGGTTACTTCTGTGGATGGTGGGGCAATTGTTTTCGCTAACGGAGAAGATTATGATAGGGCAAAACTCCTGAGATGGTATGGGATTGATAGAGAAACAAATAAAAAAGACATGCGCTGCGAGGCAGACATTAAAGAGTGGGGTTTCAAATTTCACATGAATGATATTAATGCCACCATAGGTATAGAGAATCTTAAGTATCTCGATGATCATATGCAACATGCAAGAATGCTTGCTAATATATATGATGGTGCTTTAATGTTAATAGATGAGGTTGACTTTCAGTATCACCCAAATTTCGCAAATTCCGCATACTGGCTTTACACTATAATGGTTCAGGATCGTGACAACTTCGCCGACTTTATGAACAAGAATGGTATTATGGTTTCTAAGGTTCATGAGAGAAATGATAAACACAGTTGTATGAAAGATTATAAAGCACTTCTTCCAAGCCTAGATTATATTGCGGAAAAAATGATATCTATTCCCATGGGGTGGTGGGTATCGGAAGAAGATGCTCACTACATATGTGATAAAATAATGGAATTCTATGGTAGGGTGGAACGAAAAGATAAAAAATGAGCTTGGATACTGCGGTCAAGATGTTTTTATCGGTCATAACACTATATTTACGAACCCTAGTGAGGTTCATCTTATGGATCGAGTCCGTATTGACCCGTTTTGTCTCATAACTACAGGGCTTTATGTTGGTTCTAACTCACAGATATGCTCACATGCCATTCTAAGTGGTGGGAGTCAGCAAAAGATAACTCTTGATGGATGGACTTGGATTGGCTACGGATCGCAACTCTTCACAGCAAGCGAAGATTATTCGGGGGAGCATGGATCGGTTTGTGAGTTTTGGGGGAATAATAAAATATTTCGTGGTGATATATATTTTAAGAAGTATTCTGGCATTGCATCCAGTGTAATTGTTTTTCCTGGAATTACTTTACCATTAGGTTGTGCTATAGGCGCACAGTCATTAGTTCATACTAAGGATAAAAAGAAACTGAAATCTTGGAATATATACATTGGTAACCCATTAAAACATTTCAGGACACGTAACTCTGAGAAGATAATGGAGTTAGCAAAGGACGGAAATTGGATAAAATGATATTTAAGTACAAAGATTTATCGCATGAAAACTGGTTGCACAGTGATTTTAAGGTTGTTGTTTTCGGTGGTTCTGGTGGCATTGGCGGGAAACTGGTTAGAATTCTTGCTCGTAATTACGATACTGCAACTCTTAGTTCAAAGGATGTTGATGTGGTTAATGCAGAAGCTGTTAAAGGATTCATGGATTTACATAATCCAGATGTTGTCATTAACTTTAGCGGTTTTAATCATAATGGATTTTTACATAAATATGATACATACTTAGAGGCGGAAAATTTGATTAATGTAAATATATGGGGAAATATACATATTCTTACAAACGCTTTAAGAAATATGAGAGAGAAGGGTTTTGGTAGAATTATCTTAGCGTCATCTGTTTTAACGCATAAAACAGTAGTTGGAACATCTCTCTATGCCGCTTCCAAGTCATTTCTCGATACTATGGTTAGGGTTGCCGCTGTAGAGAATGCACGTAAAGGTATAACAATTAATACTTTGCGTATGGGATATTTTGATGGTGGGCTTACTTATAAAATACCTTCTGAGATAAGAGAAAATATTAAAGACAATATCCCAGTTGGTACTTTTGGTCATATAATGGATCTTTATGGATTGGTTGATTGTCTTATTGAAAATGAATATATAACTGGAACTAATATAGATATTAACGGTGGTCTTAATGGACTATAAAGAAATAAGTGCTATAACAACTTTTTGTATGAATGAAGAATACATAAAAAAATCACTTGCAACTTTTTTAGATACTTATCCTGAAATAATACCAATAGTTGTGGATAATTCTGATGAAGGTAGTTCTTGCGATAGAATATTAAAAAACTTATTTGCATATGGTCAAATTCGTTTGATATCAAATGGTGATAATCTTGGTCATGGGTATGGTCTTACCCAAGGAATGGAAAAGGTTAAAACAAAGTATGTGCTTATATTTGATTCTGATGTTGTCTTTTTTAATAGAGATCTTATTCCAGATATGATGGCAATGATGGATTCTGATACATATGGCGTTGGTTTTGTTATGTGGCTTGGTATAGATGGGAATCCAGTCAGACCATATCATGTACACGAGAAAAGACCAAAGAGTTCTATGAAGTATTTACATCCTTTTTGTGCTTTAATTTCTGTGGAGCAATATAAACAGTATAAACCATTTGACACGTTTGTTGTTAAATATAACAAAACACATGGATCGCCTATGTTAAATGCTATGCGTAGTATATATGACGCTGGCGATGAATATAAAATAAAAAAATTACCAGAATCTAATTATGTCAAATGTAAATATTGGCATCATATGTCTGGTGGTACTAGAATAGTACTAAGAAAGATGGGAAGATGTCCATAGAGGCTTTTACAGTTGTATACAATACACCAAAACTTTTATATAACGCTGTTGGATCATTTAAAAAATTTTATCCAAATGTGCATTTGAATATTTTTAATAACTCTGAACCGTCCCACCCGTGTACTGATGCTATTTTAGATATTCAAGAAAGAGTTCCCAATATTTCCTCTATTCATTACGGTAAAAATATGGGGCATGGTTTTGCTTTTCATAATGCAATGGAGACTATTGAATCAGATTACATCTACTACTTTGACTCCGACACTGTTATGTTACGAGGCGGGGCATTGGAAGGTCTTATTGGTTTGATGAATGATAATGTATATGGTGCTGGTAAAATAATATACACGGCGATGAACGGAAAGGGTATACCAAAAGATTTTACTGGTGAAAAATTGAGATATCTTTATTTGGTTGCTGGAATGTTGAATAAAGATATGTATTTTAAATTTCATAAATGGACTAAATTTGGTTTAATAGCGTATAAAGCTATGGTTGATATTAATAAAAATGGCAATCCAGATAGTATGTTAAAAGAATTCCCTGTATTTCATTATGTTAAACATTTGAGTGGCGGTACGAGATCAAGGTTTGGTGATTGTGAAGATATAGTTGATGGATTTCGTGGTAGAAAGGGGGATATGACGAGTGAGCTTGACTAAAGAAGAAGTAATCGAGTTTTTAAGAGCTAATAATATTTCGGAAAAATCAATAAATAGATTTGATAATGGTTCGCAAAGCCCGCCAAGAGATTTTGTACAAGTATATGGATTACCGAGAACTGGTACAAATTTTGCAACCAATTGGGTTCAGTTTAATTATGATATATTTTTTACTAAATGGTTTGGATATAAACACGCCGCTCCATTTTATGAATTAGATTGGACTGGCAGTGATTGGCATCGCCCGCATGGACAGGAGCGACCTAAACAAGTTGCAAGTGCCGCTGAGATATTTACGGAAGTTAATGAGGCGATAAAAAACAAAAAATTCTTTTTTATTATGACTGTTAAAAATCCATATTCATGGTATTTGAGTAATTTGAGTTTTGGTGGTCAGGGTAGGTTGAATAGACGTGGAGAGGTACGGATTCAAGATGGAACAAACAATCCTGGTGTATCTTGGATGGTATGGTATAATGAACGAAATTGGGAATATATAAATTATTTTAAGGCTAGACCAGAAACTTCTATCATAATAAAATATGAAGATTATCTTAAAAAAGGTGCGGATAGTATTATTAAAAGCGTTGGAGACAAATTTAATTTAACAAGAAAAACAGATGAGTGGGTGGTTCCAGACTATGTTTGTGGAAGGCATTCTGATTTCTCGCCAGAGCCAAATGCGGATGGTATGAGATATCATAATTGGTCTTTGTATAAAGAAAAGAAATATCTTGATTTATTAAATGATAAAGCTATAAATTTTATAAACAACAATGTCGATAAAGAGATAATGGAGTTTTTTGGTTATGAATACGAAAATTTGTATTAAAAGGAATATTTTATGAAATTACAAGACCTAACTATTGTTGTTCCAACTTCTGGTTATGCCAATGTGGCTAGAAGTCTTTATACCTTTCGGCGTTATGCTCCAGGGTGTAAAATTATTGTAATTGACCAAACGCCAAGAGGTGCTCTTGATGGAGATGAAATAAAAAGATATACCGATGTGTATATAAGAGCTTACAAAGCTTTAGGTTTTTCTAAAGCGATGAATTGTGGCATTGCCCTCGCCGATACAGAGTTTGTGTGTTGCGTTAATGATGATGTTGAGTTTATTCACGAGAAGATGTGGGAAGGTATGGATAGTTGGCTTAATGATGATAGGGTTGCCGCTGTTAATCCAGCCTCTGTAAAAGGGTATGCTGGAGAATCGGACAATCTATCTTGTGACTGTAAGGGCGAAATAAATGAAAAGAACGGAAATTGTTTAGTTTGTAGAGCTTATAAAGAAGAATATAGCGATGAAGACTGGGCTTATCTAACTTCCGAAAGAAAACTAAAAGACAGTCCCATTAATCCAGTTGGCCCCCACCTTTGTGTTGATGGTATTATGACTTGGTGTACTGTATTTTATAGAGAAGTTTTAGAAGATATCAAGGATAATGGGTGTTATTTTGATGAGAAATTTTATCCTGGTGGCGGGGAAGATTATGATATAATGTGCCGTATATACGACAGGCGTTGGGATAATAAAAGATATCGCTGTTTGGGTCTTTATAGTTCTTGGGCTTATCATCACTGGTTTGGAACTAAAGATAATCGATCTCACGAGCTTTTTTTCAGTAAGGGAGTTAATAAACCAGAGATTGATCAATCCCTTAAATACAATGATGTTGATGGAAAATATCTTAGAAAACCAACGGATCCAGTTATTTTAAAAGATGGAAAAGAATGCCAATCTAATTGGGATTTATGGGGAAGGAAGAATAGAGATATTCCATTCCCGTCCTGCACTAGATTGAAGTTATAATTTTTTTAATATATCAAGTGAAAAAATTCACTAGGAGTTTAAAATGCCTTGTACAATTTTAATTAAAACAGACGTTCACTCTGGTGGTCGTATAAACTATTCTCTTGCAGATGAAGAGAAAGATAGGCGTGGCGTCTATAAAAAAGGCTATCCTGTGGCAATGTATGATGACCCAAGAAAGCCCCGTGGTTATAAAGAAGGGTTGCCATATTTTTGTGAGGTTCATGTGACTGACGCATCTGTTGCGGAAGTCAATGCAATGATTGTCTCTACATTTAGCGGAACAAACATGCTTCAATCTTGGGATCGAGAAATTGATTTTTCCACCGTTAACAATGACCCTGTTATAGATGGGTGGAGAATTGATGTATTTGCCACAAACCCAGGATCAAGTAATTATGGTGGCATAACTGGTACTATGGTAGAGAATTATTTAAATAAATGGAATGCAGAAATATATTCTGCAACGACAAATAATGTTAGGTTTGATGTTACTATCTTTGAAGATGCGTCGAATAATCCTGGCGCAATCCAGTCAGAGGGATTTTGGGAAGCCCCAGTTACTAATATTTCATTTACTGAAACTGATTATAATTCTACTACTGGCGACCATACGGTTGAGGCGGATTATAGTTTATCTGGCTATGAAGCTGACAGGGTTGCGATAAGGGTTGTTGACAGGGGCGGCACAGTAAATTCAAACATTGGTGGAGTAATTAATTTTACTATTAATAGATCAGATATTTTTCAGTGGTTTCAAAATGATGTTAAACAATCATTAGAAGATATTATTTATCGTAGACAATTTTATATACCAGAATCTACGGTAGATACTATTATTTCCACTGGCACCACAGAAGTTGTTAGTCATCCAAAGGGGGATGTTACATATGTAACGCTTAATAGAACCTTGGCACAGGTTGAAGCATTTTTACTTAATCGCTTGGACATGACAACATCAAGTACTAGTACGTCCAGCTCAACCACAACTACATAATGGCAACTTTAAGACAGGTTATTGTTGATACTGGTTCATCTTATTCGGGGTATGATTATTCTGATTTACAGACTGCGGAATCTAATGAGCAGGGAAATATTTCTTCTTCTACAGGAACAGATGAGTATGTAGTTTTTGAATGTTATGCTACATCGGGAATTGCTGATAGCGGTGTTACTTTTGATGGTTGGACTACTGAGAATTCAGGTGGTAATTATGTAGAAGTGAATGGTCTTTTAGATTCTAATTATGGTCATCGTGGCGTGTGGGATGATAATGAATATAGAATAGTAGATACTACTGTAGCCTGTATTCGTAATATTTCATGTGGTCAATTCAGAGTTATAGGTCTTCAATTATATCAAAATTTAACCATTGCTCCTAGGTTTCCTATAAATGATGATGAGAATTCTGAATCTGATGGTTTAAAGTATTATACACACAATATTATTAAAAGTAATAATCACTCTACTCAAGCTACAAGGGGAATTGATTTATTAGGCGGAGCTTCTGCTGTTGCACATGTCAATAACAATATAATTTATGATATTGATTGCAGTACTACATCTATTGGTATTTTTGATAATATCGCTACTGCTTATATTTATAATAATACTGTTATTGGCGGTAATTATGGAGTTTATAGAAACGGTGGAACTTCTACTGTAACTAATAATTTATTTCAAGATCAATCTACAAGTGGTCATGGTTCTACTGGAAGCCCTCTTTCGGGATGGGGTTATAACTTAAACAATGATCCAACTCTTAATGTAAGTTCGGCTAGTGGAACTGGCACTGATTTAAAAACAGGTACTGCAACATCTTATACCGCAAATAAGCTTAATGATTCTGGCGGTGGTCTTACAGTTGCTAAAGTTAATTCTATTGTAGTCAATACAACAGATTCTACTTATGCCTATGTTACCGTCGTTGATAGCGGCACTCAATTAACATTGAGTGCAGATATATTTGATAATGGTAATGAGGGTTATCGTATTAGTTCTAATTTTTACGCTGAGCCAACTTTTCAATCTGGTAATTATTTGCTTGATAATAAAGACATTGGTGCGATGTTTTATGGTACGAATCTTTATGCTGATTCAAATTCACCAGTAACAGATGATATACTTTTAAATTCCAGAGGTTCTTCTTCTACTGACAATTTTGATATTGGTGCTCATCATAGTCTGGAATATGCTAGAATTGTGGATACCGATTCTGGAACTGGTTATGATTATAGTTCACTTAATAATTGGGAATCCAATGAACAAGCCGACTTAACTGCTACGGGTTTGTATAAGATATCGGTGGCTACTTGTAGATGTACTGGCGGAACTGCTGATTCAACTTTATTTACTATAGATGGGTTTACAACTGAGGCTGCTAATTATATAAAAATTTGGACTGATCCAGCGGAAAGCTATCGACACGAGGGATCATATCCGTCTGGGAATAAATATCGATATGAGGTCTCACATAGCGATGAGCCGATTGTATTGGGCGATGGTCATGTACGGTTTGAGGGTATTTCCTTTAAGTTTACTTCTTCTGTGTCGGCACAAACATTTTTTGATTTGCAAACTGCTGTTGTGGACTTTAGACTTGAAAAATGTATTTTTAAAGATGGCGGTGGTGCTTTTGAAGCTTATGGTATATTTAATGAATTATTAGGTACTGGTGATAATTTTTACATGAGCAATTGCGTGATGTATGACTGCTTCTATGCTTTCCGTATAAATGGGGGAGACGCTGATTCGATTTATATATATAATAATACCTTTGTAGATTTAACCAGCGGTCTTAGAGCTGGTTCTCATACCATTCTCAAAAACAATATAATCTCAGGAACGGGTGATTATTATGATCAGACTTTTAGTTCTTCATCTGGTTATAATATTCACAATGGCACACTTGCTAATGGTGCATTTGGGTCTACTCATGCTACTGGCACTGCCACATCATATACTGCTAGTAAACTAAATGACTCTGGTGGGGGGTTGTCTGGTGCTAAGATAAATTCTATAGTTAAAAATACAACAGACACGACATATGCTTATGTTACAGCAATTGATTCTGATACTCAATTATCTTTAAGTGCAGATATATTTGATAATGGAGATGAGGGATATGTGGTTTATACGAATATGTATGGATCGGTCGATTTTAACAATAGTGGAAGCGATGATTTTACGCTTGATTATTTAGATGAAAATGCAATATTAAAGGGTACAAATCTTTATTCGGACTCTAATTATCCCGTTACTGATGATATCTTAGGTAATTCCAGAGGAAGTGCGGACACAGATTATTATGATATTGGAGCGCATCATTCTCTTGTTTATGGTCATATAGTTGATACTGATTCTGGAACTGGTTATGATTATACATCTCTTTCTAGTTGGGAATCCAATGAACAAGCCGACCTTTCTGTAACTGGATTAAATAAAATTTCAAGAGCCGACTGTACTTCAAGTTCTGGAACTGCTGATACTACCTCTCTTACTTCTATTATAGGTTGGACTACTACGGCTGATAATTATATTTATATAGTTGGCGATACTCTTACTCAAACATATATAGATACAACAAAATATAGAATAGAAATAACTGATGATACCTGTCTTGATGTAAGAGAAGACTATGTTCGTCTTGAATCTTTACAGTTTAAAATGACTTATTCCTCATCTGATACATATTCAGGCTGTGTAGAGTTTTCTGATCAAACCGCATCAGCAAATGATATTCGGGTTTCTAAGTGTATTTTAGCTTGCGCTGGTTCACCGACTAATTATATAGGCTTAGATATTAACGATGCTAATCCTAATTTAAAAGTTTGGAATACGGTTATTTATGATTTTCCAAGAAGAGGTATAGAGTTTGCTGGAGCTACCTTAGAGGTTTATAATTCTACTATTGAAGGGGCTACTGGCGTGGATGGCATATTTGCTAACTCTGGTAATATCACAATTAAAAACTGTGCTGTTTGGAATTGTAATGATGATATAGATGTTGGCGGGGCTTCTAGTTCAACAATAGATACCTGTGCCACAGATGATGGAGATGGTGATAACTCAATAACTCCTTCTAACTGGGCTAATGTTTTTGAGGACTGGCTAAATCATGACTATAGACTAAAATCAACCGACACAGATTTAAAAGATAAGGGGTTAACCGACCCTGGAAGCGGGCTGTTTAGTGACGATATTTTTGGAACAGAGAGACCACAATGATTTATGAATTTGATTATAGCATTGGTAGGGGGCGGGTATTAACCGTTACTTTGTCTAATGGGGAAAAATGGAGTCTGGTTGGAGAGTGTAATAGATGTGGTGCTTGTTGCGAAAATGCAAAACAAATTGTTTCTGAATTTGCTGATGAAAATGGCAGATGTTCAAAATTTTCCTATGAGATAGAAAATGATCAAAAAGTTGGTGTTTGTTCTCTTTATGAGAGTAGACCAGTTTGGTGTTTTATGTATCCTAGAGATCCTTATGAAAAGCTTCATGATGAATGCTCATTCAGTTGGGTGAAGGTTGAATAAATGAAATGGTATATGTTTTGTGGAAAATATTGGATGATTCAATACACCTTTAACTGGTGGCTGTCCTTTGGTGTTCATATAGATTTTAAAAGAAAATATACTGGTAAAAACAAAATTCCCTATGGGCCATATATAGATATTCATTTTTTATTTTTTATAATTAGTTTTGGTATTAATCCTCGTTATAGCAACGAGTACTCTGCTAATATAATAGGCAGAGGCGGTGAGTTAGATGGCTGATATATTAAAGACATTTACATTTGATGCCTCTTTAGAAAGTTGGACAGGAGTCCCAGCCACTGGTGATGTTGTTATGACCAGAAATACCACGGACGGTAGTCCTGGTACTGGTTGTTTACAGGCGAGGCTTACAGGTAAAAATAAGAATCCTGGTGATAGCTATTGGGAATGGGTTGGTACTTGGGAAGACTTAGGTGTTCCCGCTGGTTCTACAATTACTGAGGTTGGCACTTCTCCTGATGCTGATTATAATTGGAGATGTTCAGAGTATGTTGATGGAACTGGTGATAATGCTTCTGGCTCGTTTGATATTTATGATAATGTTGGCCCAACAATTATAGGTACTTTTTCTGCACAGCAAACTTCTGTAACTGCAACTACAACTTGGGCAACTGTTGATGGGTCTGCTGTTTCGATACCAAGTCATGCTTCTACAACCACTATAAGATTACGCCTGCACAATGTAATGCGTACTGGTAATTCGAATAGCGGTGCCATTACATTTCTGCAAGATCAAGTTTCTATAAGAATTACTTATACTGGTGGGACTACGACCAGTACTTCTACTTCTACCAGTACAACAAGTACGAGTACTAGCACATCAACAACCAGTACGAGCAGTTCTACATCAACAAGTACAACTAGTACTAGTTCATCTACATCAACATCTACCACTAGCACG
>Ga0209536_100004169_pt1 | contig 22884 bp, 22 predicted proteins | sample DeeMarSeWOR28_12_FD_187461 | JGI IMG/M metagenome (GOLD analysis project Ga0209536, IMG submission 187461) | Marine sediment microbial communities from White Oak River estuary, North Carolina - WOR-2-8_12 (SPAdes) (version 2) | ecosystem: Environmental > Aquatic > Marine > Intertidal zone >... | reverse complement strand
GGTTTTACGAATCTCGAGTCACAAATCACCAATCACGAATCACGGTTCTTCCACGTTGAACATTGAACGTTTAACGTTGAATTATCAACCTTTCCCCAACTCTGCACCCTGAACCCTGGATTATTTTTTGGCTTTATCTTCCAACCCCTTATTAAATCTGTCCCAGCTGACGGTGAACCGCTCATGTGATCCGCGGCCCACGGGGTCTTTTTCATCCCACGCTTCCACTTCCCAGACAGTCCTGCGGCCCTCCACAGCGGTGCAGGTGACATCGATGGTCAATTTCATCCCCGGAAGGGTGGGGGATGAGTGTGTGACGTTGATCATCGTCCCGACACTTCCTTCCCCCGGTTCGAGGAACGGCTGGAGGGCCTCCATGCAGGCCCATTCGATGAGGCCCACATAATAGCCGGTGGCCAGCACGGCGGGCATTTCAGAAAACAGGGGCGATCGGGGAAGGAGGGCGGGCACTGTCAGGTCTTCAGTCACGGTCACAGAGAAGGTGTGGCGGTGACCGGGTTTCAGGTTCTGCTTCATGAGTGTCTTCTCCGGGTCATTTTCAGTTGAAAGGGATCAATTATTTTTCTTTGGCCAATATCTGTGACCAGTAATTGATAAATAAAGTACACTATTGTCAATAGAAAATAACGCTTTATCTATTTAGCTGTTGAACGGGAACAGATGTACAAGGAGGCGGAAGATGAGAAAAGCTGCCATTGCATTACTGGTCCTCGTTATGATCGGCCGGGCCGCAACCGTCACGGCCCTTCAGGTGCAGGAAAATACCAAAATGGGTGGACGCGAAGATGAGATGAGGCAAGCCTCCATGACCCAGCATTATGAGGACAGCATCTTCAAGGTCACGGATAATGGAGAATTCAGTGTCGAAGTTCTGTTGCCTGAGAAAAAGTTGGAGATGGGGGCCAACAGGGTGGACCTTATCATCCACAACAGGGAGGACCATGATGTGGCCGGCGCCATGATCATGGTGGAACCCTGGATGCCCGCCGTAGGTCATGGCGTCATGGAAAAGCCGATAGTGAACGAGAAAGGCGGCGGCCTCTATAGCGTTAGCAATATTATTTTTTCCATGACCGGCGACTGGCTGCTGAGACTGGAGATCTCCAGCGGGGCGACCTCGGACACCGTAAAAATCCCCATGCCCGCCGTTGGTGCGATGGGGCATACACAAGCCATGAAGGCGCCGGATAATACCAAGATCGACACATCCACAGAGGCCGCCTCCGTGAGAGGGCATTACATCGTCTCCTACAGGAGCGACATCGAGCCCATACCGGTAAACAGTCTCCTCAACTGGGATCTCATTGTTAAATACGCCGACGGCAGGCCCGTAAGGGACGCCGCTATCAAGATCCTCGGGGACATGCCTGAACACGGGCAGGGTTTCCCTGCTGGGCCGGAGGTATCGGAGACCATGACAGAAGGACAATATCTCGTTGAAGGCCTCGAGTTCAGAATGCCCGGCTGGTGGGTTGTGACCATCCATATCACGGCGGGCGATATGGTCGATCATGTTTCCTTCAACCTTCTCCTGCAATAGGGCATGAATATTCGCCATCGCAAGATGTTCCTTATCATGACCGTTCTCCAGGGCTTCTCCTTCTGCGGCGGGGGCAGGCGGCCGATCCCATTCAGGCCCGGATGAGAGTGGGAGCTGCTGCCCGGGTACCGGCTTGCCGGCCTCTCCGGAAAAGACAAACAGGACCGAGTATTGAAAATTAAGGATTGAACATTGTCCATTTTAGTCGCTGCTAAGGTACTACATCCGGAATCCTCAATCCGCAACCCGCAATCCTCGATTGTCATTTTGTCTATATTTTACTTTCCGTCATTTCGTGTTAAGTTAACAGGTCTTCTTAAAACGGAGGTGATTTCTTGAAAGCGAATCCAGCCACGGGACAGACCCTTATCGAGGCCATAAAACATGAGATCGAGGGCAGGGAGTTCTACCTGGCTCTGGCCAAGAAGGTTAAAAACCCCCTTGTGAGGAGAAAGATTCTAGGGCTTGCCGATGACGAGCAGGAGCACAGGGAGACCCTGAGCAGGCTCTATTGGGCCCAGACCGGCACTGAAGTGGGCGATCTCTCCGAATTTAAGGTCAACCTCCAACTTCCCGATGTGGACCACATGACCCTCTCCGAACTTCTGCTCCTGGCCATGGATACGGAAAAGAAAGCTGCTGCGACCTACCTCGAAATGGCCGAGAAGGCCGGGAACGAGAGGTCTGCCGCGTTCCTGGAGTATCTGGCGGAAATGGAGGAAGGACATTACGATGCGCTCGCCGCCGAGCTGAAAATGATACGCAACACACCGGGCTGGGAGGACCAGGGCCCAGGGGATTGAAGGGTTTCTGTATTTTTCAGGGACACAATAGCCCGGGGACGCGAACCCGGGCTATTTTTTTAAAAGGCCATAATTCGTAACTTGTGATTGGTGACTGGAATAACCTAATAAACAAACCTCGGAACCCAGCTTTGGTCTTATGTCCCTGAACCTGGAATACGGACGTAGCGAATGAACCTCCCGGAAATTGTAAAGATGAACCTCCTGTCCCTGGGGGCCCGCGAAAGAGACTCCTTCCTGGTGGCCCTTTCAGGTGGAGCTGACTCCACAGCTCTTCTGTTGGCCTTGCAGGCCGCTGTGGATAGCTCGGAACATGTCACTGCCGCTCACCTGGATCACGGTGTAAGACCAGGGTCAAAGAGGGACAGGGACCAGGTGATCGATCTTTGCCGGAAGCTGGGTATAAACCTGGTTACGGGGTATATTGATCCCGATGAACTGGAATTCCATCGCCTCCGTTACGGATCTCTGGAAGCGGGAATGCGTCAATTGAGGTACAGGTTCCTCATCCGGTCGGCACAAGACAGAGGCTCTGACTGGATCCTGACAGGGCATACTCTGGACGACCAGGCCGAGACCGTCCTGTTCAGGGTCGGCAGGGGAATGGATTGGAGGTCCTTTGGTGCGATGCCCGGCAGAAGGGGGATGATCCTCAGGCCTCTTATCGAGGTCCCCCGTTCTTCTACCGAGGGCTACTGCAAAAAAATGGGCATCAGCCCCGTGGTGGATCCTTCCAACTATGATGAGGCCCATGCGCGCAACAGGATCAGGAACAGGATCCTGCCCGGGCTTGCCGCTGCTTTTAATCCTGGGATATCCGATCTTCTGTGCCGCATGGGTCAAGCCGCCGGTCGTCTTTCGCTGGCTGAGCAGAAGCTCCTAACTTCCATTGTGCCCGGATATGCGGGGAAGGGGGCCTGTGCAGGGGATCGGGATCTTATGCACGGACTTCCCGAGTTCCTCAGAAAGCGCGTGATCCTGGACTACCTCTTTCATACAATAGGCGTGTACCCGTCCCGTAACCTGGTCCAAGATGTTCTTGAATTTGTTTTGGCAGGATCTAACGGCAGGCTTTCCCTGCCCGGAGACATGGTCCTTGACCTTTCCTATGGTCAACTGCATACCGGCATGAAGGGCTCTTTACCGGAGGGCGTTTTGCCATCCGAAGGCCTTGAATTGAAGGTCCCGGGCAGCCTGATCATACCTTCTGCCGGGATAAGGATCACGGCGGTAAAGAGTCGCTTGAAAGCCCCCGGGAATTTTCCTTCCGGAAAGAGCGCTCTCATTGCCAGAAAGAGCGTTCCTGGCTCCCTGTGGGTCAGAAAGCGCCGATCCGGAGACCGTTTCATGCCCCTGGGCATGGACAGGGATAAGAAACTCAAGGATTTTCTCCTGGACCGCAAGGTCCCGAGGTCGATCCGGGACCAGGTCCCCATCGTGATGAACTCAGTGGGTGAGATCCTCTGGGTAGGGGGGGTTGAGATCTCCCGGAAGGCCGCTCTCGCGGGTGTGGCTGGTGAGGAAGCGATCCTGATCCGGATGGAGGGTGTGATTCTCGACGATCCTCCCCTGCGTGAAAAAGGTGATCAGAAAGAGGGGGACCAGGGCTAAGGTTGCGCAATAAATGCCCGGGTGACCTGATGAAATGGTCTCAAAGGCCCGAAAATACGGCATAATCAGGTTGTTCGCCCCTGGAAAATGTGATAAATAGTTAATTTAACTGAAAAAAATGGAGGAACAGTCTTGAACAACTTTTACAGGAACCTTTCGCTCTGGGTTGTCATCGGGCTTGTTGTCATTCTACTCTACAACCTCTTTTCAGTAAGACCTCAGCCTGTCACCGATCTGGTTTACAGTGAATTCCTGAGCCGCGTGGGGGCTGGTGACGTCGAAGAGGTCCTGTTGAGGGGAAGGGACATCTCGGGCAAGTTCCATGACGGAACCCAGTTTTCCACGTACAGCGCTGATGACCCCGACCTGGTTTCCTACCTCAGGGAACAGAAGGTTCGCATCGTCGCCGAACCGACCCAGGACAGCCCTTGGTACGTTACTATCTTTGTTTCCTGGTTCCCCATGCTGCTCCTTATCGCAGTGTGGATCTTTTTCATGCGGCAGATGCAGTCAGGGGGCAGCAAGGCGCTGTCCTTCGGCAAATCAAAGGCCCGCCTGCTCTCGGATGCCCACGTCAAAGTTACCTTCAACGATGTCGCCGGGGTTGATGAGGCCAAAGAGGAACTGGCCGAGATCATTGATTTCCTGAAGGATCCTCAGCGCTTTCAGAAACTCGGCGGCAAGATTCCCAAGGGAGTATTGCTCATGGGGCCTCCCGGGACCGGGAAAACCCTCCTGGCAAAGGCCATCGCCGGGGAAGCCAGCGTTCCTTTCTTCTCCATCAGCGGTTCGGACTTTGTGGAGATGTTTGTCGGTGTCGGTGCCTCCAGGGTAAGGGACCTTTTTGAGCAGGGTAAAAAGCACGCGCCCTGCATTATTTTCATCGACGAGATCGATGCCGTGGGCCGCCACCGTGGTGCCGGCCTGGGGGGTGGCCATGATGAGAGAGAACAGACACTGAACGCTCTCCTCGTGGAGATGGACGGTTTTGAATCCAATGAGGGCGTCATTCTCATTGCGGCGACAAACAGGCCCGATGTCCTGGATCCGGCTTTGACCCGTCCCGGTCGTTTCGATCGGCAGGTTGTGGTGCCATACCCTGATAAAAAGGGCCGGGAGGGCATCCTCAAGGTCCACGCCACGAACATCCCGGTGGAGGAGGATGTTGACCTGGGTGTTGTAGCCAGGGGGACCCCAGGATTCTCGGGAGCTGATCTGGCAAACCTTGTCAACGAAGCGGCACTGCTCGCAGCCAGGAAGGACAGGACAAAAGTTCTCATGGAGGACTTTGAGGAAGCCAAGGACAAGGTCCTCATGGGCACGGAACGCCGCAGCATGATCATGAGCGATGAGGAAAAGAGGACCACTGCCTATCACGAAGCCGGGCATGCCCTGGTGGCCAAGATGATCCCGGGTGCCGATCCTATCCACAAGGTCACGATCATCCCGAGAGGCAGAGCCCTGGGCCTGACCCAGCAGCTGCCCGAGGGAGACAAATATGTGGCCGATAAGGAATATTATCTCACTATACTTGCCGTTTCCCTGGGCGGCAGGGCGGCCGATGAGATCGTGTTCAAGCAGATGACGACAGGCGCCGGCAGCGATATTAACAGGGCAACGGATTTGGCACGCAGAATGGTCTGTGACTGGGGGATGAGCGAGGTCATGGGACCCTTGACCTTCGGTAAGAAGGAGGAACAGATCTTTCTTGGACGGGAGATCGCCCAGCACAGGGATTACAGTGAGAGTACAGCTGTTTTGATCGATGCGGAGGTCAAGAAACTGGTGACCGGGGCTCACGAAAAGGCACTGAAAATATTGAGGGAAAATATCGATATCCTGCACAGGCTGGCTGAGGCCCTTCTGGAGAACGAGGTCTTGGACGGCGACGAGATCGAAGCCATCATAAGCGGCGAGGGGCTGCCGAGCCCAAAAGGCAGGAAAACAGTGGAAAAGGAGCGTGCTGAAGAAGAAACTTCTCCAGGTGACGGGGACGGCAAGGACGCGGGGGAGGTGGAGGAACAGGATGCGCCGCCCGAGGCTGATTGACCCGGGCACTTCGGGGATCAGGAACGAAATGGCGATAATGGGTGTCGATCCGGTCGGGATCGACATCATGGAGGGGAAAGCCAGACACCACCTCATCAGACTTGATGAAGTTGACCTGAAGGCCGCCCTTATCCTCAAACAGGATATGCTTTCTCTGGGGGGTGAGGCGGCCCTTACCAGGGATGCAGCCTGCCTTCGCATCCGGACAACACCGGTCCTCCTGATGGGCACGTCAAGGCAGCTCCGGGGTCTTGTTTCCAAACTTGAAGGACAACCTTTCAAGTTGGGGGTTATCTCCCGATCCCTCAATGACCTCCTGGATAACATCGAGAACGGCCCGCGTTATTTCGTAAGGGGGAAGGACCTGCTTTCCGGCGGGAGGAAGGCCGTGGCAGGCATCCTGAACGTTACAGAAGATTCATTTTCAGACGGCGGCATGTTTTTTCAGAGGGATCTGGCGGTGGCCCGGGGTATCGAAATGGCTGCGCAGGGGGCTGATATCATCGATGTCGGTGGAGAGTCCACGCGGCCCGGAGCCCGGCCGGTCAGCGTTGGTGAGGAGATGGATAGGGTCATTCCTGTGATAAGGGAACTGGTTGCCGAGGGTATAAACTGCATCTCCGTTGATACAACCAAGTCTGAGGTCGCTGAGAAAGCTCTTCAGGAAGGTGCCTGTATCATCAACGATATCAGTGCCATGACCTTCGACCCTGAAATGGTCTCGGTCGCTGCAGGTTCCGATGCATCGCTCATTCTCATGCACACCAGGGGACGCCCTGAAACCATGCAGGAGGATCTTGACTACGATGATCTGATGGCGGAAGTCTGTACCCACCTCGAGGGGGCCCTGGATCTGGCAGTGGGTGCCGGAATCCCCACAGAGAGGATCTGCCTCGACCCGGGGATCGGGTTCGGCAAATCCCTTGAGCAGAATCTGGAGCTTATCTCCCGGGTCGGCGAGCTCAAATCCCTGGGTGCGGCCGTAATGGTGGGCGCCTCCCGGAAATCCTTTATCGGCCGTCTGACCGGCGCGGAAACAGAAAATCGCATGCCCGGTTCCATCGGCGCAGCGGTGGCGGCCGCCCTGAACGGGGCTGATATTGTACGGGTCCACGATGTGGCTGAGACAGTTCAGGCCCTGGCCGTGGTGTCCGGGATGAGAGGCCTGCACAATGTTTAACGCGCTGAAGGACATCATCGCTCACATAGGTCTGCAGGACCTGCTGGACATTGCCGCCGTGTCCATAGTCCTTTACTGGATCCTGTTGCTTATCAGGGGAACCCGGGCGATCCAGATGGTCTTCGGGCTGGTTGTCCTGGGCGGAGGTTACTTTCTGGCCCAGGCAGCCGAGCTCAATACCTTCGAGTGGATTCTGGAGAACTTCCTTGGGTCCATTGTCATCGTCATCGTCATCATTTTTCAGGATGAGATAAGGCGGGCCCTCGCCCTTGTGGGATCAAACCCCCTCACCGGATCCAATCCGGGGGAACAGAGGCATCTTATTGATGAACTTGTTAAAACAGCCGTCGCCCTTTCCAGCAAAAGGATCGGCGCCCTCATCGTCATCGAGCGCAACATCGGCCTGAAAAACTATATTGAGAAGGGTACCCCCATAGAAGGGACTGTCAGCAAGGATCTCTTTCTCTCCATTTTCATGCCCTTCTCACCCATCCACGACGGCGCTGTTATCATCAGCGGCGGCAGGATCGCCGCTGCCCAGTGTTTCCTGCCCCTTACCGTTAATCCGAGGCTTGGGAAGGTCCTCGGGACCCGCCACAGGGCCGCTCTGGGCCTGACAGAGGAAACAGATGCTGTGGTCATCGTTCTTTCCGAAGAAACAGGGAAGATTTCGACCGCATGTGAAGGCAAGCTTTACTCCAGGCTCGAGGCCGAAGAACTCAGGAGAATGCTGGAAAGGATGCTTGCCAGCGACGAAGATCCGCAGTCCTCTCACCTTTGGGAAAGGATAAAGATTGCTGTCCGTTCTTGGAAAAAATCTACCGCTTAAGATCCTCTCCATTGTACTGGCCGTTTTCCTCTGGTTCTTCATTACCAGGGGCCAGGGGGGTGAGATCATGGAGATCAGTCTGGGTGTGCCCGTTGAGCTTCACAATCTCCCTCCCGAGATGGAAGTCATGAGAGGGCCTGTGGAACGCGTGGATGTGCGCATGTCCGGCCCGCGAAGGGTCGTTTCCAAGGTTTCACAAATGGGGATATACATACCTCTGGACCTTAACGGTGCAGCAGAAGGGGAAACCACCTTTGAACTTTTCAGTTCGGACATCAAGGTTCCGGAGAGAGTCACTGTGACGAGGGTGAGTCCTTCAAGCGTCAACGTTCTTCTGGAAAGGACCGTCAAGAAGAGCGTAGCTATTGTTGTCCCCGTTGAGGGGACACCCATGAAGGGGTTCAAGGCGCTGGAACCGCTTGTTACACCTGAGTCCATGGAGATCAAGGGGCCGCGTTCTCTGCTTGCGGGTGTAAAAAACCTGAAAACGGCTCCCGTCAGCATTGAAGGAGCGAAGGAGGAAATAAAGGGTGAGACTTCGGTAATCCTTCCCGAGGAAGGACCGATTCACGCTATAAACCGTTCAAGTATCCAGTACCGGATCCCCCTGGTGAAAATCCAGGATGATTCCCAGTAAAAGAAGATCCATGAATCCGGAACCGAGGGGAAACGGGATTTTTTGCTCATATAAAACTTTAACAATAAGGAACAACCAATGAAAAATAAAAAGTATTTCGGTACTGACGGAGTTAGAGGGGTGGCCAATAGAGGGCACATCGTACCGGAGTTCATCCTTGGTCTCGGGAAAGCGGCCGGGTCCTATTTCAGAAAGGGTAAAACCCATCCAAGGATCATCATCGGCAAGGACACACGCCTTTCGGGTTACATGATCGAATCGGCACTGATGTCAGGGATATGCGCCATGGGGGCAGACGTCTACCTCGTCGGCCCTCTTCCGACGCCGGCCATTTCCTTTCTCGTTCGATCCATGCGTGCAGACGCCGGGGTCGTGATCTCAGCCTCCCACAATCCCTACATGGATAACGGGATCAAATTTTTCGGATCGGATGGAAGAAAACTTCCCGATGAAGTTGAGATAGCCATCGAGGAACTCATGGATTCAGGGTCCCTGGAAGGTCCCGATGGGGAGAGTATCGGACGGGCGCGAAGGGTGGATGACGCCAAAGGAAGGTACATTGTCCACTCAAAATCCACCATCGACGATGGCATCGACTTCGAGGGTCTGAAGCTGGTCGTTGACTGCGCCAACGGCGCCGCCTATGAGGTCGCCCCGGCAATTCTGTCCGAGCTGGGAGCCCAGGTCACTGTGATAGGAGGAAAGCCGAACGGGTTCAACATCAACGAGGGTTGCGGATCAACCTCCCCTGAAAAAATGATCAGCGCCGTTCTGGAAAGCGGCGCAGATGTCGGCATCGCCCTGGACGGTGACGCGGACCGAGCCATCCTGTGCGATGAGAGGGGTGAGCTGGTGGACGGTGACGATATCCTCTTCATGAATTCGCTCGAGATGAAGGAGACGGGGTCACTGGCCAACGATACTGTCGTGGGGACCATCATGACCAACGTAGGCCTTCAGAGCGCCTTGAGGGAGAGGGGAATAAACCTGTTACGAGCTCCTGTCGGAGACAGATATGTACAGGAGGAGATGGCTAGAACCGGTTCTGTCCTTGGTGCGGAACCTTCGGGGCACGTTATTTTCGGAGATCATGCTACCACGGGAGACGGGATCGTGACAGCCCTCCAGACACTGGGGATCATGGTGAGGAGAGGGGTTCCCCTCTCTGTTTTAAGCGAAGGATGGAAGAGGTATCCCCAGGTGATGGTGAATCTGCGCGTTCAAGAAAAGGAGCTCCTGGATGGACAAGACTGGTTTGAAAAATTGCTCGAAGAAGCTCGCAGCAGCCTGGGGCAGGATCATCTTCTCAGTCTGCGATATTCGGGTACTGAACCTTTACTCAGGGTGACGGTTTCCAGTGAATCTGAGAGCAGGACCATGGAGGTGAGCAACAGCCTGTGCGGCATACTTGTCCAGCGGTTCGGATGGGAGAAAATATAACTTCCAGTTTCAAGTTTAATGTTCCGAGTTTCGGGTATTTTTCAGTCGCAGGAAGCCTTTTTTCCAATGACCTGAAACCTGGAACATGAGATCTGGAACTGAAATTCCGGAGGAATTTCCATGCATAAAACCGGTTCCGGGTATACGAGGCTTGGTGTCAACGTCGATCACGTGGCGACAGTCAGGCAGGCTCGAGGAGGACAGAATCCTGATCCCGTTCAGGCAGCTGTCCTGGCCGAACTCGGGGGATGTGACGGAATAACCCTTCATCTCAGGGAAGACAGGCGTCACATTCAGGACAGGGACCTTGCCATTTTAAAACGTACCGTCAAAACCAGGCTTAATCTGGAGATGGCTGCGACTCAGGAAATGGTCAAGGTGGCGCTTGACATAAAACCCCATACGGTAACTCTTGTGCCCGAACGCCGTGAGGAACTGACCACCGAGGGTGGCCTTGAAGTGGCTATGAACATGGATTACCTCAAGAAGGTGACCACTCTCTTGAGGGATGCCGAGATCAAGGTCAGCCTTTTCGTCGACCCCGATATGGACCAGATCAAGGCTTCCCACAGGGTCGGGGCCGATGCTGTGGAGATTCACACAGGAAAATACGCCGAGGCCAAGACGAGATCAGAGGCTGAAGCGGAGTACGGAAAGATATTTAACACGGCCAAAGTAGCGCAGAAACTCAAACTGGAAGTGGTCGCCGGGCATGGGCTGGATTACCATAACGTCAGGGCCATTGTGGAGATTCCCGAGATCATTGAGGTGAATATCGGCCATAGTATCGTTTCCAGGGCTGTCCTTGTCGGAATGGAAAGGGCCGTGAGGGAAATGAAGATGGCGATGGGAGGGTCCTTATGATCATCGGTGTGGGGATCGATAATGTCCAGAGCAAGCGGATGAAGGAAATGCTGCTCAAGTGGGCCGACCGTGTGGAGAACCGCGTTTTTAATGAAGAGGAGCTGGAATATTCCAAGTCCAAAGGCGAAACACACCTCCATCTCGCCGCACGGTTCGCGGCCAAAGAAGCCCTGTTCAAGGCGCTGGGAAAGGGCTTGAGCGAGGGCATGACCTGGACCGACGTGTTGGTCCAGAACGACGAAGCCGGAAAACCGCACATTCACCTGAGGCGGAAGGCCAGGGATATTGCCGATCAGATGGGAGTCGCCAACATCCACGTCAGCCTGACCCACACCGACGACTGCGCTGTGGCTGTCGTCATCCTGGAGAAATAGTTTGAAGATAGTGACTCCTTCCCAGATGAGGGAGATCGACAGGAGGACTATTGAGGACCTGGGTATCTCGTCCCTCGTTCTGATGGAGAGCGCTGGGTTGGGGCTCGTGGACGAGATCGAACGGCGTACCCGGGGTGAGAGGCTCAGGGTTACCGTGATCTGTGGGCCTGGAAATAACGGCGGCGACGGAATGGTCGCTGCCAGACACCTCGCCGACCGTGGACACGAGGTGATAACCTTTCTCGCGGTCCCGAGGTCAGTCTTCGGCGGTGATGCAAAGGTTCAACTCCGGACACTGACCCGGCTGGAAATGGACGTGACGGTTCTGTCCTCCCCATCATCTTACGAGCGGGCCTTCAGGCGTGCAGCGGAATCCGACGTCACCCTGGACTCTCTGTTTGGGACAGGCCTGGTCAGAGCCGTGGAAGGGCAATGGGCCCAGTGTGTGAGGATCATAAATTCGTGCCCCGGGCTTGTGATCTCCGCTGATGTTCCATCAGGACTCGATGCACGGACGGGTCATCCCCTGGGGGAGTGCGTAACGGCTGATGTGACCGTAACCTTCGGTCTCCCCAAGACAGGACTGGTGCTTTTTCCGGGAGCACAGTTCGCAGGTGAAGTGGTCGTCGCAGACATCGGCATTCCGCGGTCGGTGATCGAGAGCATGAACCTGCCCGGAGAGCTCCTCGGACCCGATCCGGTTGAATCTGTGTACGAAGACCGCTGGCCGGATACTCATAAGGGGACTTACGGTCATCTGCTGCTCTGCTGCGGTTCAGCGGGTAAGCTCGGTGCAGGGATCCTTGCCTCGAGGGGAGCCTTGAGAGCAGGCGCCGGCCTGGTGACTCTTGCCGTTCCGGCATCGGCTCTTAACCAGGTCGATGTGGCCACACCGGAAGTCATGACCACGCCCTTGCCTGAAACCGATGAAGGTTCTTTTTCGCGGTTGGGCATCAATGGGCTTAACAGACTGATCCAGGAAAGGGATGCCCTGGCCATCGGGCCCGGGATATCCACCCATCCGGAGGTTGGAGAGCTGGTCAGGGAGGTATTAAAACAGGAAGGTTTCCCTGCCGTCGTAGATGCGGATGCCCTTAATGTTCTTGACGGGGATCTGGAGTTTCTCAGAGGCCGCGGACACAGCACTGTGATAACACCCCACCCTGGTGAGATGTCCAGGCTCATCGGCTGCAGCACGCGGGATGTGCAGTCTGACCGCATCGGAGCGGCCCTCGAGTGCGCCGGCAGGTGCGGCGGCGTTGTTGTGCTCAAAGGGGCGGGCACCGTGGTGGCTCATCCGAACGGGACCTTTTATATAAATACAACAGGGAATCCAGGCATGGCGTCGGGAGGCACAGGGGATGTTCTCACAGGGATGATCGGAGCTTTACTGGCCAGAGGATGCAGCCCCTTGGACAGCGCCTTGGCATCTGTCTATCTGCACGGCGCGGCAGCCGATCTGGCTGCCGAAAGGGTGGGCGAACACTCCCTCACTGCCACAGATATAATAGAATCCCTGGGCTTGACCCTTGCGGGGATGAGGACGGAGTGAAATATGCTGAAAGCTTCCCAGATTATGACAAAGCAGTTCCTCACCATTTCACCGGAAATGAGCGTGGAGGAGCTGGCAAGGCTGCTCCTCAGGAAAGACGTTACGGGCGCCGTGATCGTTGACAAAAAGGGGAACCTGCTAGGGGTGGTGACCGAAGGCGATCTTATCGCAAAGGAAAAAAACCTTCATCTTCCCACTGTGGTAACACTTTTTGACGCGGCCATCTACCTCGAGACCTCGGAGCATTTCAAGGGGGAGCTGCACAAAATGGTCGCGACGAAGGTGGAAGACATTTATACCAGAGACCCCGTAACGATTGAACTGGACTCGACCATGGCTGATATAGCCACTCTTATGTCGGAAAAGAGGATCCACTACCTTCCTGTTATGCATGAGAACCGCGTGGAAGGTGTTGTGGGGCGAAGAGAGGTCCTGCGGGCGCTGGCGGAAGGGAGTTGATGGGTCGCAGAGCCCGAATGAGATCGCGCACGCCCGAGGAGATGGTCGAGTTGGGACATTGCATCGGAAAAGTCCTGTTCGACGGGGCCGTTGTGGGTTTGTCCGGACCTCTGGGGGTTGGAAAAACCACCTTGGCACGGGGAATTGCGGCGGGGATGGGGATCGACGGAGGTTATGTCGTTTCAAGCCCCACGTACACCATCTTGCAGAGTTACCCGTGCTCGGGAAGGATTCTGCATCATCTGGACCTTTACAGGGTGGTGGGCCCGGATGACCTCGATTCCACAGGGTACAGGGATCATGTCGGAGGAAACACAGTCCTTGCGGTGGAGTGGCCGGAGCGGGAACCATCGGTTCTTCCTCCGGAGAATCTCGTCGTCAGGATTGACTACCAGGGCGAGGAAAGGGAAATAACCCTGGTTGCCTCCGGAAGCCGGTACGAAGAGCTGGTGGAACAGGTGATGGAGATGGCCGAGGAAGGCTTATCGACAAGGTGACGTGAGGAAATGGAGACACGGGTATTTGAGAGCCGCGTGGGAGCATGGGCGCAGCGGTGCATGGGAGATACCAGAGAGGCTCCCCCTGATCACGGATCACTGACAACCGTTCTCTTTTGTTTTCGATTCACGGGCCACGGATATTTCACCCTGATTGACAGTAATAATGGCTGGTGTTAAACAACGTCACTTGGCTGGTTGAGTCAGGCAAACTGCCTGGAACCTGGAACCCGAAACATGGAACTGATTTAATTATGGAAGAATTCTATCGTATAAAACGATTACCGCCTTACGTATTTAACATCGTCAATGAGCACAAGTATAAGGCGAGGGTGCGTGGCGAGGACATCGTGGATTTCGGGATGGGCAATCCTGACATGCCGACGCCCAAACACATCGTGGATAAACTTGTATCCGCTGCAAGCGATCCAAGGAACCATCGCTATTCGGTGTCCAGGGGGATCCAGAGGCTGCGCGGCGCCATGGCGGACTGGTATAAACGCCGTTACGATGTGGACCTTGATCCGGAACGTGAAATTGTCGCGACCATCGGGTCCAAGGAAGGGATCTCACACCTGAGTCTGGCTGTCACGGCTCCCGGTGATGTTGTCATGGTCCCGGATCCCTGCTACCCGATCCATTTTTACAGCGCCGTGATCGCCAACGCCGATGTACGCAGCGTCCCCCTTGTGGATGACGAGGATGAATTTTTAGAGCGCATCGAGAGGGCTGTTAAAAGCCTCTGGCCCAGGCCGAAACTGCTGGTGCTCAACTATCCCAACAATCCTACGACCAAGGTCGTGGATCTCCCCTTCTTTCAGAAGGTGGTGGACCTTGCCCGTGAATATGAGTTCTACGTTGTCCATGACCTGGCTTACGCTGATCTGGTGTTCGACGGTTACAAGGCTCCGAGCATTCTTCAGATACCGGACGCCAAGGATGTGGCTGTGGAGATATTCACCCTGTCGAAAAGCTACAATATGCCAGGGTGGCGGGTCGGGTTCGTTGTCGGAAACCCGAAACTTGTGGGAGCCCTGGTCAGGATCAAGAGCTACATGGACTATGGCATGTTCCAACCCATCCAGATCGCATCCATCATCGCACTCAACGGTCCCGATGACTGTGTCAGGGAGATCGTGGATACGTATAGGAACCGCAGGGATTTTCTTGTCTCAGGACTAAACAGGATCGGGTGGAGGGTGGAAAAACCCAGAGCGACAATGTTCCTGTGGGCCCCCATTCCCGAACAGTTCAGGGATATGGGTAGTCTGGATTTCTCACTCATGGCCTTGGAAAAAACCAAGGTGGCGGTCGCGCCCGGGGTCGGCTTCGGTGAGGGGGGGGATGGGTTCGTTCGGTTTGCCCTGGTCGAGAACGAACACCGCACAAAACAGGCCATCCGGGGACTGAGAACGCTTTTCGAGTAGGTTTTTCAACGGGTGCACTGGAGTTTCCTCTGCACTCTACACTCTACACTCTGCACTGTTTTACCGATAGGGGGCACCACGAATGAGCCAGAAAAAATTCAACGTTGCCATAGCCGGAGCCACGGGAGCTGTCGGCGAACTGATGATCCAGGTCCTTGAGGAAAGGAATTTTCCTGTGGGCGAAATGAGATACCTGGCTTCCTCAAGATCGGCGGGCAAGACCCTGAAATGGAAGGGGGAGGATCTCGTCATTCAGGAGATGACCGGGGATTCCTTCAAGGGCATCGATATTGCCCTGTTCTCGGCCGGAGGTGGTCGAAGCAAGGAGTTCGCGCCTGCGGCGGTGGACGCCGGGGCGGTCGTCGTCGACAACTCCTCTGCCTTCAGGATGGAAGAAGACATACCTCTGGTCGTGCCTGAGGTAAATCCGGAGGATATCGCCCTGTACACGAAAAGGGGGATCATAGCGAATCCGAACTGTACCACGATCATCATGATCGTGGCCTTAAAACCGCTTCACGACTACGCCGGGATAAAGAGGGTCGTCGTTTCCAGCTATCAGTCTTCCAGCGGTGCCGGTGCCCAGGCCATGGCAGAACTGATCAAACAGACGAGGGACTGGGGTGCGGGCAAGCCCCTCGAGGTGTCGGCTTTTCAGCACCAGCTTCTTTTCAACGTGATCCCCCACATCGATTCTTTCTCCGACAACGGATACACGAAGGAGGAGATGAAGATGCACAATGAGACGCGGAAGATGCTTCACGATGACCGGATAAAGGTTACGGCAACATGTGTCCGGGTCCCGGTGCTGACGGCCCATTCCGAAGCGGTCACCATCGAAGCTGAAAAAGAGATCACCCCTGAAAAAGCAAGGGAACTCTTTAACCAGGCACCCGGTGTCGAGGTCATCGACGACCCGGCCGCCAATGCCTATCCCATGCCCCTTTTCGTTGCCGGGCAGGACACCTGCTTCGTGGGAAGGATCAGGAAGGATTTCTCCGCCGTCAATGCGCTTTCCTTTTGGGTGGTGGGAGACCAGCTGAGGAAAGGCGCAGCGACCAACGCTGTGCAGATCGCAGAGATCCTCGCCAGGGATTACCTGTAAGGTCAGATCTAAAATCCAATGTCCAAAATCCAAGGGAAATCACCTCTGCCAGTACAACCTCTTGACCTTGGGTTTTGGATCTTGGATCTTGGATTGAATTTATGTCTTTCCTGAACATCGCCCTCGGCAACTATTACCCTGCCGATTCCTGTGTCCACAGTCTGGATCCGAGATTGAAGATCATCTCGCTGGCCGTGATGATGGTGATCACCTTCGGGGTTGCAGGCCCGGCGGCCGCGGGTCTTCAAACCGTCATCGTACTGGGGCTGGTCCTTCTTTCAGGTATTCCCCTGAAGGTGTTTTACAGGGGCCTGAGACTGTTCATTTTTCTGTTCTTCTTTACGGCGGTGCTGCACCTGTTTTTCACACCTGGAAAACCTGTCCTGGAGATCACGACACCGTTCACCATCATCATCACCGAAGAGGGGATCGCCAGGGGAGCCCTGATATCCTGGAGGCTGCTCACGGTGATCGCCCTTTCATCTTTGCTCACGTACACAACAAGCCCTTTATCCATAACAAGGGGGCTCGAATCACTAATGGCGCCCCTTTCCCGCATCCGGTTCCCTGTCCAGGATTTTTCCCTCATGATGATGATGGCTATCCGGTTCATCCCTGTCCTCACGGACGAAACGGACCGGGTCTGGAAGGCCCAGAGATCCAGGGGAGCGGATCTGAGGAAAGGCGGACTGAGGGTGAGGTCAGCGACCCTCATGTCCATCGTCATGCCGGTGTTCACCGGGCTGTTCCGCAGGGCCGATGAGCTGGCGGTCGCCCTGGAAGCCCGTGGCTATGTTCCGGGCAGGCCGAGATCAGCCATGTATCCGCTGAAGTGGAAAAGCAGCGACAACCGGGCCGCTCTCGGTCTGCTGCTCTGGGCCGCGGCGGTTCTTTTTTTGATATTTTGGAGGGATCCGTTTAGGGTTTTGTGAAACGGGCTTTTGAAGCGATCCGGAGAACGCGAAACTTAAAAACCTGAATCTCGGAACCCTTTAAACAGGAGTTTTTGTTGAGGAGAATAAAACTCACACTGGAATACGACGGAACAGACTTTTCAGGGTGGCAGGTTCAGCCCGACGGACGGACGGTGCAGGGGGTGCTGCAGGAAAGTCTCGGTAAGATTATGGGGAGCCAGACCAGGGTCGTCGGGTCCGGTCGCACGGATGCGGGAGTTCATGCTCTCAACCAGGTAGCGCACGCGGATGTGACAAGGGATATCCCCGCTGTCAACATCATGATGGGTTTAAACAGCGCCCTTCCAAGGGATGTCCGGGTGGTGGGTTGTGAGGATACAACCGCGGCCTTTCACGCCCAGAGGAGTGCCACCGGCAAGACCTACCGATACACGATTCTGAACATACCGCGGCCGACAGCGCTAGACAGGCACAGGGTCTGGCATATCCGGCAGCCCCTCGACGTCAACGCCATGATCCAGGGAGCGGGCCATCTTAAAGGGAAACATGACTTCGCGGCCTTCAAATCAGCCGGTGACGAGACGACTACTGTAAGGGACCTCCGGATCCTTGACATCAGCAAGTCAGGGGACCTCCTGGTGCTTACCTTCGAGGCTAACGGATTCCTGAAACACATGGTGAGAAACATTACGGGAGCCCTGGTTGAAGTGGGGCTGGGCAGGCTGCAGCCCGGCGATATAGGGAGATTGCTTGATTCCGGATCTAGGGAAAACGCGCCGAAAAAAGCGCCGCCCCAGGGTCTGACCCTCCTCCGGGTGACATACTGAACCATGGGGCCCGGAACACCGGGCCCGATTCCATATGCGGAGGTGCCATGCCATTGCAAGGACCAGACCCTGAGGTCTGGATCAGGGCGCAGGCTGTCTCCCGGAGCTTGACCCGCGGGCGCAATTTCCTTAAACTCCTCAGTCATTGCGTCACCACATGACAAAGTGAGCCCAATGCTTAATATCAACAACATCCACACCTATTACGGGAACATCCAGGCTCTGAAGGGTGTGACACTGGAAGTTTCCGAAGGCGAGATCATCACCCTTATCGGGGCAAACGGAGCCGGGAAAACGACGACCCTGATGTCGATCTGCGGAGTCGTCCCCATCCGTGAAGGGGAGATCCTTTTCGAGGGGGAACCCATCCATGCGAAACCCCCTGATCAGATCGTCGCCCTCGGCATATCCCAGGTACCCGAAGGCCGCCTCATATTCCCCGGCCTCACGGTGATGGAGAATCTGGATATCGGCGCCTTTTTGAGAAAGGACAAGGCCGGTATCAGAGAGGACCTGGAGTACGTTCTCGAGCTGTTCCCCATCCTGGCGGAGCGAAGGCATCAGGCAGGGGGCACCCTGAGCGGCGGAGAACAGCAGATGCTTGCCATCTCCCGATCGCTTATGGCAAGACCGAGGCTCCTCCTCATGGACGAACCCTCCCTCGGCCTGGCGCCGATCTTTGTTGAGAGGATCTTCAACACGATCAGAAAAATCAACCAGGAGCAGCGAACGACGATCTTCCTCGTGGAGCAGAATGCAAATATGGCTCTGCAGATCGCTCATCGTGGATATGTCATGGAGAACGGGAGGATCACCCTTGTGGACAGTGCTTCCCGGCTGGCCGCCAACGAGGATGTCAAGAAGGCTTACCTGGGTATTTAAAAGTCTTTCGAAGACCTTCTAAATGGGCTCATGCCCGGAAGTTCCGGGTAAATTGCTCTCGCTGACAGATGACATACTCAACCAGACCCACAATGCTGACAATCAAACCATGGCGTATTGATTGTTTTTACCATATGCGGAATCAGGCGGTCCGGAAAAACTGGAGATTTCGCATGTACGGTTTTTATTGACGGCACCAGATGTAAAGTATAGTTAAAAGAGTCATCTGTACCAGCCGCTCTTAAAATGCACATAATGCCGCAGTTTCCTTAAAATGCGGGAAGTCTGCCTGAGCGCTTCTCAGGGGTGTATTCTATTTCCAAGGAGGTATTTAGATGAGAAGGTTTATCTGTATCGCTGCAGCAGCCATGATGGTCATGGCCCTTATGATCACCGGGTGTGCGAAAAAAGAAGCACCCAAAGAGCCCATCAAGGTGGGTGTGGCCGGCCCGCACAGCGGTGACCTGGCATCCTACGGGATCCCGACCGTTCGCGCGGCCGAGCTGGTGGTTGAGGACATCAACGCAAAAGGCGGAGTCCTGGGGCGGCCTGTGGAACTCCTCGTTGAGGACGATGTATGTAAACCCGAGGTGGCGACGAACACCGCCACCAAACTTGTTTCCGACGGGGCTGTTGTCGTTGTGGGGCACGTCTGTTCCGGCGCCACCAAAGCGGCCCTCGGGATCTACAATGATGCCGGCATCATTGTCATGTCCCCCTCCGCCACAAACCCGGACCTGACCCAGAGCGGCGATTATCCCAACTTCTACCGCACCATCGCTTCCGATGACCTGCAGGCCAAGCTTGGGGCCGATTTTACGGTCAACACGCTGGGCGCAAAGAAGGTAGCTGTTCTTCACGATAAAGGTGATTACGGCAAGGGTTACGCCGAGTTTGCCAAGAAGTATCTGGAGGAGATGCCCGGAGTTGAGGTCGTCCTCTTCGAGGGGATCACCCCCGGTGCCGTGGACTACAGCGCCATCGTTCAGAAAATCGCCAAATCAGGAGCCGAAGCCGTTGTTTACGGCGGGTATCACCCGGAAGCCTCCAAGATCGTGACCCAGATGAGAAAGAAGAAGATGGACATCTATTTTGTTTCCGATGACGGCGTAAAAGATGTGACATTCATAAAGGTCGCAGGTGAATTCGCTGAAGGTGTTTACGCTTCCGGCCCCATGGATGTTTCCAGCCTGCCCATGTACCAGAAAGCCGTTGAGGCCCACAAGGCCAAGTACGGCGAGGAGCCCGGAGCCTTCTTCAAGGAAGGATATGCCGCCACCGTCGCCCTGCTAAACGCCATTGAGAAAGCCGGGTCGACCTCCTACGAGGCCATCGAAAAGGTCCTGCGCAACGAGTATGTCGATACATCTGTCGGGTCCATCTCCTTCGATGAGAAGGGTGATGCCATCGGTGTCGGGTTCTCCATGTACAGAGTCGTTAACGGAGAATACGTAGAGCAGAAATAATTATATCAGCGATCCCTTTGAGCAGGGGAGAGGCAACAGGGTCTCTCCCCTGTTCTTTATTACTACCGGGAAATCGCCACCTCGCACCCGTCTGATAACCTATGGACTATTTTTTCGAGCTATTCCTGGGCGGCCTGACCCGCGGTTCCATATACGCTCTCATCGCCCTGGGATATACGATGGTGTACGGCATCATCGAACTCATCAATTTCGCCCACGGCGAGATCTACATGATCGGCGCTTTCACGGCCCTGATCACAGCAAGCCTCCTGACAATGGCAGGCTTTACGGGACTCGCTGTCCTGGCCCTTTCCATGGTCCTGGCGGTGATATACGCCGGGGCTTACGGATACACGGTCGAGAAGGTCGCCTATCAGCCGCTGCGCCAGGCTCCCAGGCTGAGTCCTCTCATCAGCGCCATAGGGATGTCTATTTTCCTTCAGAACTATGTCCTCCTGGCGCAGACGTCGGATTTTCTTCCTTTCCCTTCCCTGATACCGCAATTCCGGTTCATGGAGCCCATCGAGCACATCTTCAGTTCCTCTGAACTGGTCATTGTGACGGTAACAGCAACGACCATGATCCTGCTGACCCTCCTCATCAAGTTCACGCGCATGGGCAAGGCCATGAGGGCCACAGCCCAGGACAGGAAGATGGCCATGCTGGCAGGGATAAACATCAACCGCGTCATATCCACGACCTTTGTCATCGGTTCATGCCTGGCCGCTGTCGGTGGTGTCCTCATCGCCTCCCATATCGGGCAGATCAACTTTTACATCGGCTTTATTGCGGGGATCAAAGCTTTCACGGCCGCCGTCCTCGGCGGAATAGGATCGGTGCCCGGAGCGGTTCTGGGGTCCCTCGTGCTGGGCTGGACAGAGAGCTTCGCCACCGGCTACGTTTCCAGTGATTACGAAGATGTTTTCGCCTTTCTCCTGCTGGTCCTTATCCTGATATTCAGGCCCGAGGGTCTGCTGGGCAAGTCCAGCACCCACAAGGTTTAGGGAGATACTCGATAGGGTCCCAAAAAGTCCAGGCGGGACTTCTTGCTCAACGGAAAATGAAAAGTGTCATTTCCGTTTTCCTTACGGATCAATGAAAATTACAACCGGTCATTGATCCGGGCGCCGCTCCCAGGCGCGGCAATTACAGGGTCGCAAAAAGTCCAGGCGGGACTTTTTGTTCAACTTTTTACTTGCAGTTAGAGAACCTGATCATGAGAGATCTTAAACAGTCCCTTTTCATATCGGCGTGGTTCATGCTGCTCACCTTCCCGATCATTGTGATCCGCGTCAATACCATTGAAAAGGTCATTACCTGGCGCTGGAAGAACATGCTGATGATGGGGATAGGAGTCTTCATCCTGTCCTACCTCTGGCGATTTCTGATGGCCCGCAAGGAGACAGGACGCCGGGACAGGGAAGGGTTGATCCCCTGGTACCAGAGGATGTTCAGTGAGAAAAGGTTCTTCATCCCCTTCAGTGTCGCCGTTCTCACCGTTGCAGCCGGTTTTCCCCTTTTCGTTTCCGAGTACCGGGTCAACGTCATGATAACGGCCATGATATATGTCGTCCTTGGTCTGGGTCTTAATATCGTTGTGGGCCTGGCCGGACTGCTGGACTTGGGGTATGTGGCCTTCTACGCCGTTGGGGCCTATACCTACGCCCTGCTCAACTACCACTACCAGGTAAGTTTCTGGATGGCGCTTCCACTGGGAGCGCTGGTGGGTGCAACCTTCGGAATACTCCTGGGTATTCCCGTCCTGAGACTCCGTGGGGATTACCTGGCTATCGTAACACTGGGATTCGGTGAGATCATACGCCTCATCCTCGAGAACTGGGGCGAATTTTCCTTCGGTCCCAGCGGGATCGCCAACATCCCCAGGCCGTCCTTTTTCGGGATGGTGTTGTCCCGCAGCCAGGGGATCCTTTTCATGTATTACATCATGGTCGCCCTGGGAATTTTTACGATCTTTGTCGTAAACCGGCTGCAGAATTCGAGGCTGGGAAGGTCATGGCTGGCCCTTCGTGAGGACGAGATCGCCTGCCAGGCCATGGGCATCGACCGCATGAAAACCAAACTGGCGGCCTTTGCCCTCGGAGCCACGTGGGCCGGGATGATGGGGGTCGTCTTCGCTGCCAAGACAGCTTTCATCAACCCGGCGAGCTTTACCTTTCTTGAATCCGCGATCATCCTTTCCATCGTTGTCCTGGGGGGGATGGGTTCCATTCTGGGCGTGGTCCTCGGTGCCTTCATCCTCATCCTTCTCCCGGAAGAGCTCCGGGCTTTTTCCCAATACCGCATGCTGATCTTCGGGGCTTCCATGGTCCTCATGATGGTTTTCAGACCCCAGGGGCTTATTTCCAATGTCCGCAGAAGCTATGAATATCATGAACCCGGCTAAGAC
>Ga0209536_100004168_pt1 | contig 22885 bp, 12 predicted proteins | sample DeeMarSeWOR28_12_FD_187461 | JGI IMG/M metagenome (GOLD analysis project Ga0209536, IMG submission 187461) | Marine sediment microbial communities from White Oak River estuary, North Carolina - WOR-2-8_12 (SPAdes) (version 2) | ecosystem: Environmental > Aquatic > Marine > Intertidal zone >... | reverse complement strand
ATTTTCTTGCAGGCTTTAACAGGAATCGGTAATTAACCCATATATTTTTCTCCCATCATGGGTTTTTCTTTAAATTTTCTGATTGGATTCTATGCCGGACTAAAGCGGCTAAACGGGGGGGGGAACTTAGTTCGCTTCGTTCATCCGCCGGAGGCGGAGAATAATGGAGCAATGGAATAGTGGAATATTGGGGCCATTGGTGTTCCATCGGGTTGAAAAATAAAACGATTCATTGAGAAACAGTGAAAATTGATCCCTATTACCTTGATTCAAACACTGAAGTTATGCGTTTTTGACCCGTATTCCATGATTCCAACATTCCATTATTCCAGTACGGCGGCATAAAATCAGTGCTATTAAAATCTACATGATTTCAGTATATTATAGAAATTCCGAGATGTTTATTTACTGCTGCTGGTAAACAGCGGTCACTCGTTATTCGCCATTCGACATGCTGCAGTTCGCGAGTGCCAATTGTCACCAGGGCCACACTTGGGCGAGATATTCCAGACTGGGCCAGAGGTCTTTTTCCTCGTGAGGCTCCAGGGTAACGATTGGGCAAATATGTTTATTTTTTTGAAGGTATTTGAATAATTTACTAAAATCAATCAGTCCGCTGCCCATAGCCAGATGTTCATCATCGTTGCCAAGATTATCATGCAGATGAAGCTGCCCCAGGTAGGGTCCCAGTGTGTCTAACCAGGTCGCCAGATCGGCCTGCCCGAAAGCGGATGCATGTCCGGTGTCCAGGCAAAATCCAACCCCTTGATTTTTCAATCTTTCAAAGAAAAATTGCATGTCTGCGGGGCCATCTTCGTAAACGTTTTCCAGCATCAGTCGCGCGCCATGCGCGTTAACCCGGTCTGCCATCCAGGACCAGAGCTCGAGGGCGTTTTTCGACCAGGTGTCTTTAAAGTAACCATAGCGTTTGGCATCGTAGCCGGCGTGGCAGACCACCGATTGGGGCTTAAACAGGGGGACCAGTTCAAGCAGCTGTTCCAGGCGCTGTCGGGTCAGCCGGCGGACGGCCGGATCCGGCGACCCAGTGCTGAGATCAATAAAGGGACCGTGAAGGGTCACCGTTCTCGAGTTTTTATGAATTTTTTCAGCGATGTTGCTGAAGTCGGCCACGGTAAAACGGTCCAGTGCGGCGGCATCCAGGCCGATTTCCGGATTCAGGCCGTATTCAATGAATGTTTCCAGATAGGATTCATACAGCATGGTAAACGGGATGTTGACTTGGACTTTTGGAATGATTTGCTTGACTGTTATCATGATAGAAGAATGTATGGTCGAATTTTAAGTGAATTTTAGATTATAAAAGAAATTTTTATCACGAAAACACGAAATATGGAAAACACGAAAATTATTTTTTTCGTGATTTCGTCCTTTCGTGCTTTCGTGATTGAATCTTTTTTTTTATGTCAGTTGATCCCGTGCGATGACGATTCGGGTGAAAACGGGATGTCAAGGTGATAAACGCCGTATTCCAGCTTGGCCTTGATCACTTCACCACCCTTTTCAAAGACGTTCATCATGGCCTTGTTGGATGCCAGGATATCGGCCGTAAAACCATGGATGCCCCGGTCTTTAGCGTATCGTATCAGCATCTTATACAAATAGGATGCAATCCCCAACCCTTGATATCGCTCATCAACGACAAAGGCCACATCAGCGCAGGGGCGGCGCTGATCCTTGATGAAACGCGCTTCGGCGATGATATGTCCCCGGCCGGATTCTCCCACCAGACCGACGATTGACAAAACCTGGCTGAAGTCCACATTCACGTACGCCTGCATTTTGGCGTGGGGCATGACTTTAATTGGCGCAAAGTATCTATAATACACGGCTTGGTCGGAAAAGCGGTAGAAAAGGCGACGCATCTCTTCTTCATCCGAGGGTTTTATGGCCCGGAATCTGACTTTAAGTCCCCCTTTAAACGTGTGTTCGGAATTCAGTTCTGCCGGGTACAGATGGGCAGATTCTTCAATGAAAATTTGATCGGGATAAAGAATCTTGAGGGCTTTGGCCTGCTCAACCAGGCGGCGGCGGTCGTCGGGGTGGGCAATTTCGATCATGGCCTGGGCACGTTCCCGCACGGTTCGGCCATTTAAGCTGGCGATACCGAATTCGGTGATCACCATATCCACAGATTCTCGAATACTGAACTGATTCGGATAATCTTCAATCGAAATCCGGACGTTGGATTCCTGGTTACGATTGCGGCTGGGCAGCGCAAATATTGTAATACCGCCGGTCGATAAGCCGGCTCCGTGAAACAAATCCACCACATCCCCGGGGCCGGCCGTGACCGTGCCTTTGCCGAAATGCAAGGCGATCCGGCCGGAAATATCGACTTTGCGCGCCGGCATCACCGCCGCAAAACGGGGATTTAAGCCGATCTGGGCCGGATTGAATACTTTGTCGATTCCTTGAAATTCCACCAGCGGGTTGCGATCCAACCAGGCCATCAGCTCCGGTGTGCCGAATGCATAGGACGTGAGAGATTTGCCCCGAAAAATTTCCTTGTGGCGGTTGGTAACCGCGCCGCTTTTTACCAGATCCATCAGCGGATCCGTGAAAAACGGCGTGTGAATACCCAGGTTGTGCTTGTGCATCAAGTGCCGGCTGAGTGCCTCGAACAGAGGGCCGATCGTAAAGGCAATACAGCTGCCGTCTTCGATAACCGATGCGACATTGGCCGCGACCCGATCGAAAATATCCTCCAGGGGCCAACGCCTAAAATATATCGGCGGTTCGGTGGAACGGATCAGCAGATCGAAATCGGAAATCGGAACAAAGGTATCGCCAAGCGTCAGCGGGATTTGGGTATTGATCTCACCGACGATCAGCGAGGCTTTTTCCATCGCCTGCCGGGTCACATCCACCGCTACGCCCAGGCTGCAATAGCCGGCTTCGTTGGGAGGGGTAATCTGAACAAAAGCGACGTCGATCGGTATTCGCCCGGACTCTATCAACCGCGGAATTTTTGAGAAACTGCTGGGAATCAGATCCACCATTCCGGCGGTAATGGCCTCGCCGGCGACATACCCGGAATAAAACGTTTTCAGCCGGTAGGTATTTGTTTTGAGCGCTTTCAGCGATATTGCATCCGCCAGACTGACCAGCTGGATAAGCTCCAGATCTTTTAGATTGGCGCCTTCAGCGGCCATCAGGTGCTTTACCAGCGTGCGGGGCTCTCCCACACCGGTGCCTAAATAAATGCTCATCCCCGGTTCGATCATTTCAATGACCTTTTGGGGCGCCACCACCAGTTTTTCCCAGTTTGTAATATTTGATTTTTTCATTTTAAACTTTTTTCGAGATTGCCTTGGCCTGCCATGCGTGTATAATAGGCTTAAAGTCCTACCCTGTGCAAGCCGGAACCAAAAAAGATCAATCACGAAAGCTCGAAAACACGAAAACACGAAAAAAAACGAGAACAATCTCGTGCTTTCAAAATTTCGTGTTTTCGTGATGCCAATATTTTTTCATAAAATACAAAAAAATAACAACCAAGCGCTTAACCTGAATCTTAAACGATTTGGCATAAAAATGAAATTGTTTTCTTATGTTGAAAATGGGTTGGAACGGATAATCGATGGTTTTTATGCGCTATGGCCCCAGCGGTTTCCCGGCGACGAACGCCTGAAGCGATGTAAAATAGTTTCTCACCGGGGTGAATATGACAATCAGACTGTATTTGAAAACACCCTGCCGGCCTTTGACAGGGCATGTGACGCGGGGGTTTGGGGGCTTGAATTCGATATTCGCTGGACCAAGGACCTTCAGCCGGTCGTGATTCATGATCCGGATCTAAATCGAGTTTTTAATGTCGATCTTCAGGTTGGCGATATCGAACTGGAGGCCTTGAGGGCTCAATGCCCTCAAGTCCCAACGCTTTCGGAGGTGCTTCAAAAATATGGCCGGAAATTGCACTTGATGGTGGAAATCAAAGCTGAAGCCTATCCCGACCCCGCTCGGCAAAATCAGGTTTTGCAGGATTGTTTTGCGGCGCTTAAGCCGCGCGCCGACTACCACCTGATATCCCTGTCACCGGAAATGTTCGAACTGATCACATTCGCGCCGGCTTCAACCTTTATGCCGATTGCCATGTGGAATTTATCCCGGTTCAGCAACCTTGCCCTCGAGCGTGAAATGGCAGGTCTTGCAGGTCACTATTTCTTGCTCAATAATTCGATATTATCAAAGCACCGCAACGCTGGACAAAACGTGGGGACCGGTTATCCGCGGTCCAAAAATTGTCTGTTCAGGGAAATCAACCGTGGCGTAGAGTGGATCTTCTCAAATAATGCTGCCCAACTCCAGGAGATTGTCCGGCAGTCCATCGATAATTGAAGATTGCCAATTGATCCGCCGCAGGCGGAGTGGATGTCGCTTCAGGCTTGGGGCTGCGCTCTTCGAGCTACGACCCCACAGGTCGCCTTCGGCTACGACCCGACAAGTCGCTTTGCTATTTTACACTGAATCGAAAGACTATTTTATACTATAGCCCTTTATCCCCTCACCCTACCCAGTATTCCAACATTCCACTATTCCATCAACCCATGAGACAGATGTAGTCATATTGCTGTAAATAGCATCAAAATTCCAAAAAATTGTCGAATTTCCGAGCCGTTAAATTATAATTGCCGGATCAATTTTAATGCGGCCCTGTTGGAATCCTGCGATTTTTCCTTTTATTTTAATCGTGTTGCCCGGTTTGATGTGCTCCAGGTAATTGTTTTGCTGATTATCCTGAGGATAGACCCTTAACAGGGTTCCGGGCGTGCCGGCAGTCGACTTCGTGACGATCTGATAGCAATCGGCCGTTTTGGTGCTGACAAAAACTTCCAGATCCCACTGGACGATCTTGCCTTCGATTTCTTTGATCTTATTGCGGGTTCCGGGGTCATTTTGAGAGTTTTTGCTGCTAAATACGGCGGCTAATTCGGCGGCATTTATCTGATCAACCGCAGCTTCTGAAATTATTTTCATATCATTGGACGGGCTTTTATTGATCGGCAGCGCAAAGGCTGCGACCAGGGCCAAACATCCCAAGCCGATGATCAGCATCAATAACGTGCCGGATTGAACCTTTTTGCCGCAATGCGGACACTCTTTCACTGTTTTGGCAAAATCCGCACCACAGGATCTGCACATTCTGAGATAGGAACTCTGGCTCATGATTTTTTCCTTTACAATTTCTATTTGAGGTTTTTAAAGCGCTGCTGCTAATTCGCTATCGGCTGTTTTAAACAATTCTTTAATTTTATTTTATCTGAAAAAATGATCGGCGGGGCGGTTGATTCGGGAGTTGCGGATATAATTGGCGAGACTTTTAACTTAGCTGAAGAAGATTTTTTCAGCTTTTTTTGAGCACATAATAACTTGGCGCTAATGGGCAAGTTCCCCCCTATATGGGGATTATTCCGCCGACAGGTACTTGGCCTGCTCGCGTCCTTTTTCTTCATCGACAAAATAAAAAAGCGCCGCGCCGATGACAAATAGAATCAGAATGGACCCGATACTCCAGCGCGAGGCCGTCTGGCCGATGGCGATGAGTTGGGCTGCGGTGGGTGACGGCGGCATCATGATGCGGCGGGCAATTAAACCGACGACCGCCATCAAGGCCGGTCCCATGATGACGGCGAATTTGCCCAGCATGTTGTAAAATCCGTAAAATTCGGCCGCCTTATCTTTGGGTATCAGACGGGAGTAATAGGAACGGCTGAGGGCCTGAACGCCGCCTTGCACCAGGCCGATTACCACGGCCAGAATATAAAACTCGTGCTTCTGGGTCATCATGGTGCCATAGACCGTCACCGCCATGTAGATTGCGATACCCAGATAAATAGCCTTGCGGACGCCCCATTTCTGCCCCAGCTTGCCATACGCCAGGGCCGCCGGAAATCCGACGAACTGGACGATTAACAGCGCGACGATTAAATCGGTGGATTCAAATCCCAGTGAAAGCCCGTAATCCACCGCCATGCGAATGATGGTGTCCACCCCGTCGATATAAAACCAGTAGGCCAGCAGAAATAACAAAACGACTTTCATATGCCGCAGTTTTTTAAATGTCCCGGTCAGCTGGCGAAAACCGGCCCGGATGACCGTTTCACCCGCCGCCGGAGGCGAGGTGGTCAGCGCCTCTTTGACCCAGGCGATTGTGAATATGGTAAACATCCCCCACCACACCGCCACGGTCAGAAACGATACCCGCACGGCCGCCGCCGCATCCGGCAGCCCGAATTTTTGCGGCATCACGGTCATCAGCACATTGACCAGAAACAGCAGTCCGCCGCCCAGGTATCCCATCGAAAATCCCAAACTGGAGACATAATCGATCTTATGCTCGTCGGCCACACTCGGCAACAGGGAATCATAAAACACGTTGGCGCCGGAAAAACCGATAATACCCATGGCATAGACAAAAATCGCCAAGGCCCATTGTCCCTTCTGGACCATAAACAAACCGACCGACATCAATACACCCAGGTAGGCGAAGCACAGCATAAACTTTTTCTTGGCGGATCCCTTATCGGCGATCGCTCCCAGGATCGGCGCCATGAGGGCCACAACCAGGCTGGCGATCGAATTGCCGAAACCAAGCTGGGCGGTGCTCACGTTGACGTCCGCCCCATAGCTCCAATACTGTTTAAAAAAAACCGGAAAGAAACCGGCCATGACCGTGGTCACGTAGGCTGAATTGGCCCAGTCATACAGGGCCCATCCCCAGACGGCTTTTTTTTCTGAATTCAAAATGCACTCCCCCACCCGGAAATGAAGATTGAAGATTGAAGATTGATCCGCCGGAGGCGGAGTGGTATCGCTGCGCTCTGTCAAAATAAAAATCGACAGATTTCCTTAAATATTCAATATTCATTCTTCAATTTTCAATTCTTCTGTGTGTTTAAAATCCGCTGGTGCAGCCTCTCGGCCCGCAGGCAGAAGGTCTCCAGCTTGGCATTGATCAATTGGGGAAACGGTGAACCGTCGCTTTCAATCGCCAAAAACGGCAGTTCATCGATATCCGTCAACAGGGTGCGCAGCTCATTATTATTCGGGTCGGTGGCCAGTTTGTCATTGCTGTTCATGGCTTCGTTCAGAATGGATTCGGAAAGCCGGTTGGGCATGCAGCCAAAAGGGCCGATGGCAATGACGCCGCATGAATGGGATACGACCTCCGTTAAGGCACCGCCAACCGTCAAGACGGCTTCCCCGGGAAGATCTTTGGAGATGTACGGTGCGGCGTTTTTGATGATCGCCTCCATATCGAGCGGCTCGGCATGGACCAGACCCGAAGCCGATAAGATCGCTTTGATTCTTTTCTCGTAACGGGCCTGGAATTTGTTGCGGATTTTGAATTTTATTTTTTCTAAAAAAGACATTTCCTCGGGTGTCAGCCCGGCGTTCACCAAAAAATTGCAGTACAGGACCCATTCGGCCACCGGTGAGCAGACCGTGGCAAATCCCATGCCGGCCAAGCTTTCCGTTAAATACTGCCGGGACAGCGCATCCCGGCGGACAAATATCTCACCGGCCAGGGTGACGACGGGTACTTCGGAAACGGGACGTTTTAAGGCGATGTCCTTTAACCGTTCGGCACTGCGCGTGAGCTGGCGCTCCAGTCCATCGTAATCGCCAATTTCCATCGTGCTCAATATCTGCTGCCACTCTTGTTCAAACACCTTTATCGCAGCGGCGCTGTCCACGGCATTGGTCAAAATCATGGAGCGGATGTCTTCCATAACATCGGATACGATCACCGCCCACCACCCGCGGGTTTCAAAATCGGTGCCCAGGCCGACATAGGAATTTTCCGATGTCAATGTCAACAGGGCCACATCCGGAATTTCGAGCCGCCTGACCAGATCTTCCATAAAAATCGAGTACTGGCCGAAACGGCAGGGCCCGGACCCGGTGGCGAAAAAATACACCAGGACTTCGTCGTCGCGCCGGCCGTTGCGGATGTAGCTTAGCAGGGTCCCGGTGGTCAGAATCAGCGGCAGGCACTCTTTGCAGGTGGTGTTGGCACGGCCCAGTTTTAAAATGGCCTCATCCGATGGCCGGTGCGCCAAGGCCTTGAACCCGTATCCTCTTAAAACGGCTGCAAACGCCTCGGATCCGTAACGGCCCATGGAAGGCAGCAGCACGGTCACGCGGGGATCGGTCATCGGCAGCACCTTGCCGCTCGAAGTGATAACGCTGGTGGTGCCGTTGTTCAGCACCGTTTGGGCCGGCTTAAACGTCTTCATTTTGGCGGCAATTTGGTTGCTGGCCACCAGCTGGCGATAGGCATTGACGATATCCAAAAAGGCCTCGACCCGGGTTTCGAGGCCGGCGTCAGCCGTATGGCTGTCAAGTTCCAGAGTCAACGATGGCTTGCGGCCCATGATATCGCGAAAGTAGCTGACCACAAACGAATCCGGGCCGCAGGAAAAATTCGTGATATAGGTGCCGAACAGTTGCGGATGCCGTTCGACCAGGCGGGCCGCTTTCATCATGAGTTTTCCCATGCCCCAGTACATATGGCGCTTGGAATGCTCTTCTTCCAAATCCAGGAAATCAAGCGGGATAACCGGAATGCCGCGTGAGGCGAATTTATGGGGGATTCCCATGTGGGCCTCTTCGACAAAACCATTGTAAGGCCTGGAAAAGATGACGACCGCATGTTTTTGCGGATCTTGTTCCAGCGTCTGCAGCATCTGTCGACCCAGCGCCTTCATCTGCGCCTGGCATTCTTTTTGCCGCTGCAGGGCTCGATCGAACGCCTGGCGGGCCGCCCTGCGGCTGATCCCCATTTTAACGGCTGTTTTGACCAATGGCCGCCGGGCGTCGTCCAGGTCGATGGACAGATCGATCAGCGGCGTCAGCAGCCGGGTTCCGCGTTGCTTGAGCTGATCGATTTTATTGCGGAACGTGGTTTGCAGGTAAAACGTTTCGCCCTGAACCAGGGGGCACACCTGGGACTGCGAACTTGACGCCGAATTTTTTTCGCCGGGAACCGCTTTGAAATGCGGCAAAAAGATATAGTCCGGCGGATTTTCCATTTCAAGCAGGGTGTAAAAGAAGCCATGGGCCAGTTCCACCGGATAGCAGAAAGCGGCGTTGCGTTGATCAACGCCTTCCTGGGAAGGACTTTCGGGCATCACGATGTCAAAGCCCAGCTCGGCAAAAAAATGCGAATACAGGGGGTAATACGTGTTGACCAGAAACGAGCGGTTAAACCCGACCCGGCCGCGGTGCGCAATGCCCTTGTCCTGCGGTCCGCTGACGCCGTATTGCTTGAATATGAGATCCTGGCGCAGGCGCACCAGATCCAGTTTTTGAATGTCGTAGCGCACCTTGTGGCGCAAATTGTAGTAGCGGTTGCAGGCCCCGCCAAAGGGGTATTTTTGCCCTTCGATTTCGATCATGGCGATTTCACATCGCCGATCACATTTTTCTTTGCCGCCCCGGCAGATAAAGGGCTTTTTATATGCAACTTCCCGGTCGACAAGGGTTTGCAGGTCAAAACGCTCCGCCGGCATCAAACCGCTTGCAATTCTTTTTTGGACTTCCAGCGCCACCCCGAAGGCGCCCATTAATCCCGGTTCCGGCGGCACGATGATCGGTTTGCCCACCAGCGACGCCATGGCCAGCGGCACGGCTTTGTTGTAGCAAACACCGCCCTGCATGAATACTTTTTCGCCCACCGGCCGGTTGCCTTTGACGCGGTTTGAATAATTCATGCAGATCGAGTAGACCAAGCCGCCCACGATGTCTTCATGGGCGATGCCTTCATGAATCGCATTTTTAATATCCGAGGCGATAAAGGCCGCACACTGGTCATTAAAATTCGGCGGGCGTTGGCCGGCCAGCGCGATATCGGCAATATCCTCCATCCGGACGCCTAGAGTCTCCAAGGCCGATTCTTCCAGAAACGACCCGGTACCGGCGGAGCAGGCTTCATTCATGGCATAATCCGAGGGGACGGCATTGGTGATATAGGTATACTTGGCATCCTGTCCGCCGATCTCAAATATGGTGTCGACCTTGGGGTCAAAATACACGGCGGCCGTCGCATGGGCGATGATCTCATTGATGACACCGTCGGTTAACGCATGCAGGCCGGCAATCTGCCGTCCGGAACCGGTGACGCCCAGGCCGGAGATTGTAATTTGGGCCGGATCTACCTGCCGGCGCACCTGATCCAGGATGGATTCATAGCAGCGGCGCGAGGCGCCGACCGGATCGCCGCTGGTGCGCAGATAGACGGAAGCCAGGACGGCATTGTCGGTAGTGCGCATCAGGACGGCTTTGGTGGTGGTGGAGCCGACATCGAGGCCCAGGATACAGTTGTCAGCGGGTTGCACTTTGCCGCTGGCCATGGTTTTAAATTCCACCTGGTCGGCGAACTGCCTCAAGGGCGGCAGGTTGTCAAAGCTTGCGACCTCGTTTAAAAGCAGGTTGGCGTGCCCCGGGTAGGGCGCCGTTTCATTTTCCAGCGCCCACAGGGCGGCGCCCAGCGCTTCGAAATAGGGCGCTTCATCCGGCACGACCAACCCCGGGATCTCCTGCTGAAGGTATTCGATCATCATCCGGTTGCGGGCGGTCCCGCCGACAACCATGATGTTGCGGCGTTCGACTTTCTTGAGCAGTTCCAGAATTTTATTGGCCATCATTTGGCACAGCCCGGCGGTTACCTGGGACTTGGGAATCCCCTTGTTGGTGGCGTGGGTGCAGTCCGATTTGCAGAACACCGAACAGCGCCCGGACACATGATGGGGCTGCTCGACCGTGGCCCACTGGGCGGCTTCATCCAGGGATGCATCCATCCTGCGCAACTGCTGCAAAAAGAACTCTCCGGTGCCGGAGGCGCACTTGTTGCCGGTGATGACATTGGCGATGCTGCCCGCGCGACTCAGGGCATAGACCATAAATGTCTCGCCGCCGGCCGAAACCACCGCCGGGCAGTCCACGTCCGGCGGCTTGACATACGGATAGGCGTATTCTACGGTTTCCGGCTCGGAAATGGATGATAAATTGACGAATCTGCGAAATTTGCGGCCGGTCGCAGCGATTCGGTCAAAGGATTCCGGCTTCAGCCGGCTAAATGCATCCAGCAGGGTTTGCTTGGGATCTCCCTCGTGGGGATGAAGGGAAAAATCAATTATGCGCGGTTTTGAGTTCGCGCTTGAATTGCTTTGCTCGTCTCGGTCCAGTTCTATTTGAACGATGGATACCGTCGATGCACCCAGACATATTCCAAGTGATCTCAGTTTCTCAGCCATCGGGAACTCCTGCCAATAGATCCTGTCTTAAGCGACATAAATGGGTTCATCTAGATATATTTTCGGAACTATAGAATTGAAAGCGTTCGCTAAGGATTGCCGGTACAATCTTTAACCTAATTCTATTTTGCTGATTTGTCCATTTAAAAATTGACATTGATTTTCAGTTGACTTTTAAACGATCGTTTCAGACAATTGCAGCGGCATTCCTGCCTTTTACATGTCGGTATAACACAAATTGTTCCGGTTATCCCCAACGTTGCAACTAAGGGGTTATTCCAATAACCAACAGTCTTGATTCAGAACCGGAGGTTGGCAAATGAAGCATCGGCTTTTGCATTGTCTGGCGCTAACTGCGATTATCACTGGTTTGGGCGGCTGCCTTAATCTCGGTCCGGATTACCAGCGGCCGGGCCTGGGTATCGAAACACCGCCAGCTTATGAATACACTCCGGCCGAAACCCGGTCGCTGACAGTCGAGGACCGCTGGTGGGAAATCTTTGGTGATCGGGAGCTGAACCAGTATGTCGCAGAGGCCCTCACCAATAACTGGGATATTAAACAGGCAGCGGCGCGGGTTCTGGAAGCCCGTGCCCAGTACGTTCGGAGCCGGGCTGATCGATTTCCGGCCGTGGGTGTCTCCGGATTAAGGGATCGAAGGCACATCAGTGGCGGCGGCGGTGACGGCATTATTGTCGACACCTATGAATTGACTGCTCCGGCATCATTCGAGCTGGATCTGTGGAGCAAGTTGAAAAAAGCCTCCCAGGCGGCCTGGTCCGATATCCTGCAGGAAGAGGAGGCGCGACGCACCATCGCTCAGGCGGTGGTTGCCGAGACCATTTCACTGTATTTGGATATGGAGGCCGTGGAGCGGCGCCTGCAGATCGCGGAACAGAGCATCAAAGCCTTTCGCGATAGTTTGCAATTTGTGGAAACCCGCTACCGGCGCGGTCTGACATCGGTTTTGGATGTGCGCCAGGCCCGGCGTGTTCTGGCCCAGGCCGAAACGATCGTGCCCCAGTTGGAGCTGGAACTGGGCACGATTCAGCAGCAGATGTTCGTTTTGTTGGGGCGCTATCCGGAAACCAAAGCGCCCCGCAAGCAGCCTGAAGATTATTATAAACAACTGACCCCGGTGCCGCCGGGCCTGCCCTCGGATCTGCTGTGGCAGCGCCCGGATCTGCGGGCCGCCGAGGCCAGATTAAAATCCCTCAACGATCTCGTCGGGGTGGCCAAGGCCAATCGACTGCCCACGATCACATTAACGGGCCGCTATGGGTGGTCCAGTCCAGATTTGAACAAATTGCTGCGCACGGAAAATGTCGTCTGGAATTTAACCGCCGGCCTGGTCCAGCCCGTGTTTGATGCCGGGCGGCTCAAGGCCGGTCAGCGGGCCGCCGAAGCCAGGTATCAGCAGGGGGTTGCCGAATACGTCCAAACGGTGCTGGGTGCATTCTCCGAGGTCGAACGTGCGCTGCTGACCCGTGAACTGCGGCTTGACCGCCGCAGGCGGGAATTGAGGTTTCTGGAAGAAGCCCGGGCAACCCAGCGGGTTGCCGAGGTCCGTTACACGAAAGGGCTGATTATATATCTGGATGTGCTGAATGCACAAATTACGCGCTACCAGGCCGAGGACAACCTCGTTCTGGTTGATCTGGCAATCTATCGCAATCGCGTCGCGCTGCACCGGGCCCTGGGTGGCGGCTGGGGGCAGCCGCAGCCGGTGGAGGTCAAGGAAGATGGGATATTCTTCGACTTTAACTGAAATAGAGAATACCTGGTGCTATACCAAGCCAAACCGCTGCGTGGATAATCACCACCGAAACCGCCTGAACTCGATCCTAAGGGCTCGTAATGAATGAACAGTAATCAAAATGAAAACGGAATATTGTGGGCCATGCCAGGATTAGCTGTTAAAAAAACCGTCAAGCAACGCTGTTCATCCATAACGATCCCAAAAGATCTCAAACAGCATCCGGTTTCGGTGGCGATCATCCACTGCGCTAATATCATGGGCTCACGCTGTAATATCCCTGCGCTTTCAATCCGGGAGAATACCTTCATTCGGCGTTCGACATTTTTTTCAGGCGGCGCCGGCTGGCTTGGTGCGGGATTCCCGGGCCGCAATCCGGGGGTCGATGCGCCAGGTGACCAGCGGCGAAAGCGTATACAGGAACATGAAAAGAAAGGATACGTGGCCGAAATAGGGCGTAAAGATGGAAAGCGACAGCAGCAATGTCAGTCGAGCAAACCAGGGATGCCGGCTCATAAATCTTCCCAGGTGAAGATAACGAATCGGGTAAATATTCATCAATATCGCCGTAAATACCATTAAACCGCAATTAAACATCCCCCAGAATCCGGCCCATTGAGAGACGTCGTTGACGGCCTGAACGAAAATAATCAGCGGTGCGACGACCAGCATGGCGGCCGCCGGCGTCGGCATGCCCTTAAAAAATCCCGGAACCGGGTCTTTGTCCAACGTAAAATAAATCAGGCGGGCAATTCCCAGGGCAGCGTATCCCCAGGCAATCCAGCCGATGGGCAGCTTCTGGGGTATCAGGTCGGCATTGGCTGAAATCGTAATATAGAAAATCAAGGCCGGTGCAACGCAGAAACTGACGGCATCGGAAATGTCATCCAACACGCCGCCCAGACTGATGGCGTGCGTTTTGTCGGACTCCTCGGCCAGCGGTTCCGTCAGACCCAGTCTGCGGGCCAGGGCCCCGTCCAATTTGTCGAATGCCGCCGCGCCGATCAAAAACATATAGGCTTCCCGAATCTGACCCTGGTAGGCAAAAAATATCGCCAGCAGGCCCATCATGGCATTCATGAAGGTCAGGGCGTTGGGGAAAAATGCCAGAATTCGCCGTCGCAGTCTTTCGTTTCCCAGACAGAGTTCATCCAGACAGAGGGTGCCGTATTTGCGGCAATACATGGCAATTGATCCCAGGTTGATGATCAGAAACAAAATTTCAATGAAAAACAAACCGCGCAGCGGAAAGTTGCCCAGCCAGGATACGGATGTGTAAATTCGGGTAGCCGGCCCTTCGGGCACATAAAACGCATAGGCGTATAGCAGCGCGCCGACCGGCGCGGCGACGATGGTTCGCAACCGGGTGAATTCGCTGTGTTCGGGATCCTGATCGTTGCGTATGGCAAAGCCGCGCATGAAATGGGCAAAGTTGTCCCGCACCAGAACCGTCACCGTCAGCAGCAGCACCAAAATTGCGTGCAGCAACTCGGCGCGGTGGGCATCCGGTGCGACAATATGCAGGCGCCACATGGTACCGACCGCAACCAGGGGAAATATAATCGAATAAACGACTTTATCCATTATGCGGTCGGCCAGTTGGGCCATAACCGGATGGGGAGCAAACCGGGCGGCAAACCAGCCGTCGACCAGGTCAAAGGTCATGGAGATAAACAATAAGACCACGCCTAGTGTGTACAGACTCGGGCTGCGGGTCCACATGACGGCAATGGCGCATAACAATCCGCCAAATACCAGGGGCGGGCGTCCATAGACCAATACTGTGGTCAGGCTTTTGGGAATATAATGTTTGCCGGGCATGATTTTTCAAATATAAAGAAATACAGACCGTGTGTCAAGGTAAGGTGGAATTCTTTGCTTTGTTGAACCGTATTTGATAACCTGATCTTTACTGGATTCTCAAAATTTCCCCATGACCGGAAAATTGCGCAATATTTCCTAACGCCAATGCCTGCATCGATTTATAAAAAAGTCGGAGTTGCCGCCGTCATCATGATGGCCTCAGTTTTTTTAAGCCGCCTGTTCGGCCTCTTCCGGTTGATGACCATCGCGTATGTCGGAGGGCGCAGCGGTGATGTCGATGCCTATCAGGTCGCGTTTGTCATTCCGGAGATTTTAAACCACATCGTGGCCAGCGGCTTTCTTTCAATCACCTTTATCCCGATTTTTTCCCATTATCTTGCAAAGAACCAGGAAGCCCAGGGCTGGCAGGTGTTTTCAATCATATTAACCAGCTTCGGCAGTCTCCTTTTATTGTTCACGCTTATTGCCCATGTGCTGGCTCCGGACCTGGTGGCCCTGTTGGCCCATGGCAGGCCGGATCCGGTTTTCAGACAAAGCGTGGTCAGGATGACCCGTATCATCATACCGGCGCAGTTTTTCTTTTTTTCCGGCGGTCTGTTTATGGCGGTCCAATTTGCCAAAGAAAAATTTTTGATCCCGGCCCTGGCACCGATAATCTATAATCTGGGGATCATTGCCGGCGGGTTGTTGCTGGGTTCGCGGGTCGGCATGGAAGGGTTTTCCTGGGGCGTCTTGGCGGGTGCTTTTGTCGGCAACTTCGTCCTCCAGTGGTGGGGCGCCCGGCGGGCGGGAATGCGATTTTCGTTCAGATTTGATTTCAGGCATCCGGATCTGAAACATTATGTAAAGCTGACCCTGCCGCTGATGTTCGGCCTGACCATGTTTTTCTCAATGGAGATATTTAAAATAATTTTTGGCGCTTATTTGCCGGCCGGCGGCATCGCAGATCTGGAATACAGCCTCAGGACCATGCTGCTGCTGGTGGCCTTTTTCGGGCAGGCCGTGGGAGTGGCCTCCTATCCATATATGGCGCGTCTGGTAGCTGAGGATAACCTGCAGCAGTTAAACGAATTGTTGAATAATACGCTGCGGTATCTGTCGCTGGTTATCCCTTTTTCTGTCTTGCTGATGGTTCTCAGGCATGAAATCATATTTTTGCTGTTTCAAAGAGGAAAATTTGATGCGGCGGCCACCGCCCATACGGCCACGGTGTTACTCTTTATGCTGGTAGGCTCCTTTGCCTTTGCCGCCAACACCATCGTCCCCCGCGCCTACTACGCCATGCAGGACACCCTTTTTCCGGCAATCTACGGGACGGCAGCCGTTTTATTGAGCATTCCCCTGTATCTGCTGGGCCTGAATCTGATGGGGGCCGACGGGGTGGCCCTGGCGCTGTCGTTGTCCGCCATATTACAGGTTCTGGTGCTATATGCACTTTGGAATCGCAGAACCGACAACCCGGGGCGCAGCGTCTATCTCTTTTATCTTAAAATGATGGTGTTCAGTGCGCCGCTGGGGTTATTCCTGGCATGGCTTAAATCCGCAGCCTTAAGCGGCATCCACGCCTCGACTTTATCGGGCAGTTTAACGGTGTGTTTGATAGTCGGCGCGCTGTTTGTGCTGATCTTACTGGCGACCGGCTATGGCTTGAAGATAAAAGAAATTACGGGGCTGGTGGATCGGCTGCGGGGGAAGTTTAGTCGGTCTTAGTGCCTATCTGGCTGGCACTTTTTTTGAAACTTCAGGAAGTCAAAAGCGAACCGCAGAATATCGAATACCGAATGTCGAAGGAAGGAGTCGCTTCAGGCTTGGGGCTTCGCTCTTCGAGCTACGACCCCACAGGTCGCCTTCGGCTACGACCCGACAGGTCGCTCTGTCTTTATGAACTAAAATTGATAGAATTCCTTACTGCGACATTCGACATTCATATTTCGATATTTGATTTTTCAGGGTATCATTTATTGATCAAACTTGCTGCTCTGCGGCCCTCGGCCGGCCTGACACCCGAAACCTGAAACCTTTTTCTCCCGCTACCACCGGATCAGGGCGCTGCCCCAGGTCAATCCGCCGCCGAAAACCGGCAGACAGATCAGATCCTGCGGCTGAATGCTGCCGTCACGCACGGCTTCATCCAGGGCGATGGCGCAGGATGCTGACGAGATATTACCGTACTTTTGAAGCGTCAGGTAGAATTTTTCAAATGAAATTTTCAAGGATTTGGCAAGGTGCTGAAACATTCGGATGTTGGCCTGGTGGGGGATGAACCATTGGATATCTTCAATGGCGACCCGGTTAAACTCGGCCGCCTCTAGAATGCCGTCCATAAAGCCCCGGACAGCCACCCGAAAGCTGAGATTGGCTTCGATCATATTCAGGTAATGCAAGCCCTGGTCAACACTGTCATGGGAAATCGGGGTGGTTTTGGAGCCACCGCCGGGCAGCAGGAGATCCTGGCCGTTGGCCCCGTCGGTGTGCAGGTGGGTCGACAGCAGTTCATGCCCCTGGCTTCCCACGGTCAGCAATGCCGCGCCGGCCCCATCCCCCCAGAGAATACAGGTGCTGCGATCTTTCCAATTCAGCGTGCGGGTCATAATTTCAGCGGCCACAACCAAAACATTTTTGAAGGTTTTGTTTTTCAGGTATTGTTCGGCGACATTCAACGCGAATATAAAGCCGGAGCAGGCCGCGGTCACATCAAAGGTCACCGCCCGGGTGGCATTCAGCTTGGCCTGAAGCCAGTTGGCGGCTGAAGGGCAACAGGTATCCGGGGTAATCGTGGCCACGATAATCAGATCGACATCATCGGCTTTTTTGCCGGCCATTTCCAGCGCTTTGAGGCTGGCTTCATATGCCAGATCCGAGGTCGCTACGTCGGCTTCGGCCACTCTTCTTTCGCTGATTCCGGTGCGTTTGACAATCCAGTCATGCGTCGTGTCCAGGCCGCTTTTTTCCAGATCGTAATTCGTTAATACCCCAGGAGGTAAATATGAACCGGTGCCCAGGATTCTGATCGATTCCATTTTTTCTGCCCCAGATAACCTTATCAGTTTAATTGTCCGGCCGGTAAAAGCCTCTCATTTGCTTTCACTTTCCCCAAAAAAAAACGGCAGTGAACCGCCGCTTTTTACACTATATTTGAATTTTTTGTCAACTAATGGGTGAGGGTTTGCATAAATGGTTCTCTTCCATGGCCACCCGGCCGCAGCCGCCGCAAACAAATTTCATAGCCGCCAGCTTATCTTTGCAGACATGGGTCTGATCAACACTCGGGGCACCACAGAAGCTGCAATTTTTTTCATCACCGCAGGGATTGCACAAATGCCCCGGTTCATCGGCAACCGCGCCGCAGCTTTTACATGTGTAAGCCATATTCAATCTCCTTTAATCCGAAGAGTAATCTAACTAAATGAATTAATTAAATTTCGACTGTTTCGAATATGGGGACTAATATCGGAAAGTCAAGCACTGTGAACTTGTTTTGAGAAATCGAGTGGTAAAGCCAATTTAGACTTGCCGCCTAATCCCGATCGGCCCGTGGAAGATTGAAAATTGAAGATTGCAGATTGAATATTTGTTGATGTCGCTTCGCTCCGTCTTTGCTTATAAAAGATAATCGACCTGTCAGCGTACTCTAGCACCATACGGCATGGGCGCTTTGGTCATCAGATATTGGAATTTGGATATTGTTTGATATTTGTAATTTGGTAATTGGAATTTTCTCAAATAAAGGACTCGACTATATTTAGAAATGTTAACTTCCTGTTCAGATATTTCAGAAGTACCCAAAGCTAGCGGGGTGAATCTTCGGGAACGCCTGCGGGATTGGGTTTTCCGCCTTTAACACCGGAGATCACCGGCTGAATGATGGTGATCGGCAGCTTCAATGTCCGCTCCAATATCCCCAGGATACCCGAGCCGACCGCTGTGGGGGGCAGCGCAAAAACATTCGGATCGTCTAAATCGCCTTTGGCCCTGAACGGGATGGATATGAGTTTGCCGCCCAGGACTTTGCCGATCAAAGGCAATATTTCCACAATTCGATCAACCGTTTTAAACGGTGCAACCAGGATCAGCAGATTCATCTTTTTTTCGACCAGATCGATGTCACCTTCACAGGCTATCCCCATTGCGGTCCCATCAATGGAACACTGCTCCATGATAATTTTACCACCCTGCAGTTTCGCTATGACCGACATACTGTGGTAGGCAAATCCCTCGCCGGTTAGATCCGGGATTTCACCCCGGTATATTTCGGTGACATTCAAAATTGACAGAATTTTTGCCAGCAATCCGAATCGATAAATGCGGCCTTTTTCAGCTGAAAATGCCAACTTGCCCGTCAGCGATCTGGCGATGGCCTCCGGTTTGGCTTTTGCCAGTATCTCTCCGTTCAAATTATAGTTTCCGGTTGCCAGATCCTTTTTCGCGGTCAGACAGGAAAGTGTGGAAACCAGCTCGTAGTCGGCAGCAGTCGGCACAAAATATAGATCCAGGGTTTGATCAGCCAAATTTACCAGGCCCCGCAAGGCGATGCCGCAAATATCGGCGGTGGTGACCGCCACCACCACTTTATCCGCTTTAAACGTGACTTCGGCTTCCAGCGGGCTTACCGTATAGGAATCCCAGAAAAAGTTATCCGATTTTACCTGAATCGATCCCAGCAGATTTGCCGACTGCCCGCCTGATTTGGGTTTCGCTTTTTTTTGAGCAATATACTCTAACACGGTGTTGATCTGATCCCAGGCGAGACCGCCGGCATTAATATTCATTTCCAGCCGCAGATCTTGGCGCGCTAAATTTATTTCCCCCGCCAGGACCAGGGGGTTGTCGCCCCACTTCAGTTGGGTTGGCTGGAAATTGACCGTTTGACGGGTCACTTTGCCGGAGGATTTCGAGGATACCGTGAGCGAGCCGCTGCTTATGGTCAAAGGATCTCCCAGCGCATCGGAGTTGACCGCAATGTTTTGCATGGCAGCATTCAGGCCATAATGCCACTGGGCCGGTGCATTAACCGGTCCTTTGACATCGACATTGGAAAGGACCAGCGTGCCGTCAGTTACCGCGAAAGCCTTGATGTCGGGCTGAAACGCTTCAATCGACGCCAGGACGGGATAGATTTCAGCGCCAAAAAGATTTGCGGTTTTGCAGTGAAGCGCAAATGACTTCCGATTGTCGAAATTAAATTCGGCGGAGAATCGGGAGATTTTTGATTTTCCCATCCGGGCAGTTATGTTTTCTAAATTTAGCTGATTTTTGCGCCACGCGAATTGACCCTTGTCAACCTGCAAGGGGCCCGGCAGCCCCTTTGAGCCAAGGCTGACCTGTTTGACGTCGGCCGAAAACGCCAGCCGGCGCTGCGGCCCGCCGGCAAGCGGACCGCTGTATGCCAGGCGTTCAAAGACCAGTTTGCCCCGCAACGGTTTAAAGGGGTTGAGGGCCTTTGAAATATTTTTATTTGCGTCAATCAGCGAATTTATGTCTTCCGGATAAATAATTGATATTCCCGATTGGGCCGCTATTACCGGTGTTTTTTTCCAGTTCGCTTGGCCGGAAATCCCCATTACAGAAGACTTGCCCATGGCAGCATCGACGTCGGCAAATTCGATTTGAGGTCCCTGCAAGTCAAACTGCCCGCGGTTTATCAGCAGGTCTTTAGGCAGTTTGCGGGAAGCCAACCGCAGCTTGTTTATTTGGCCCCTGGTTTGGAAAACCCATTTTTGCGGGCTGAGCAGCGGTCCCTTGATATTCAGGTCTTGAGCCGCGATATCCCCGTCGAATGACTGGACCTGCGCCAGATTTTTTTGGATTGCGCCAAAAGACTTCAACCAGGAATAGAACTGCCCGATATCGAAATTTGCCGTCCGGGTGTCGACCGTGAAGCTGGGCGTCTTGGTCCAATCGATGGTCGTGGAAAGCTCTGAAAACGATGAATTGCCGATGTGGGCCTTAAAATTTTGCACTGCGATGCGGGTTCCCTCGTAGACAAAGTGCCCGCCGTCCATTTTAATCGGATATGGAATCCGGTTATAGCGCGCGGTCAAATGCGCTTCTGAAACTTCCACCCGAGCGCCCAGGTTGGTTAAATTATCGCCTAAAATCAGGGTTCCGACGGCGGTTCCGGTAAAATTTTCGATCCGGCCAAGCTCACCCAAAAACGCCTTGTCCTGAACCAGACGGTTTAAAACCGGCGGTACCTGTGACAGATCGGCGTTGACACCTATACTCAGCTGAAACGGCTCAATCCTGTCATTCAGACCTAAAGTAATGCTTCCATCCTGACCGTGGGAGTTTCCGAAGCGTGCCTTGAGCTTATCGCCGCGCAATATCCCCCGGGCAATTACGGCATCACCGAAAACATCTTCCAGATCCAGTTTGGCACCCGGGATAAAAATTTTACCCTGGGTCATGCGTCCCGCGATGATAATGTTGTCCAGATTGCCCAGATCGGCAATCGTCTGCCCCCGGACCTGCACGGTCATCCAGGGGACCTGCCCCGCCCTGATCACGTTAAATAATGTATTGATGAAATCTGACTCTCCCGCCAGTATGAGCGCCGCCTGTCTTACTGAAGCCGCATCTATTTGAGATCCTTTCAAATCTAACTGAATGCCCCGCAGCTTCTCATCATAGCCAAAGCTTCCGGACAAAGTTAACTTGGGGTATTCCAAACCCAATTCCGTCACGGTAGCCCGTGTTGTCTTTTCATTGACCTCCAGCGTGCCTTTGATCAGGATGCCGTTGATAACCAGTTTTTCTTGGCCGTAGATCAATTCCAAGTCTGGTATGCTTCCATTCACATCCGCCTTGACATTGCCGGCGCCGTCGGATGTAAAATCGATCGCCACATTGGCTCTGGTTTCGGTCACCTGAATGGCTGATTGCGGGAAAAGATAGGCAATGAGCGTCTGGGGACGAAACCGTGACAGCTGGACATGCCCCAGCCCTTCGAAGTTCGACGGGTTGATCGAACCATTGATATCGATTTGTTCCCAGAGATTAGATTTACATTTGATACTGAAGTCGAGCTTGTTTTTGCTGCGGACATATGCGCCCTGTACTTGACTGAGCTTGAATTTGCGTCCGAATGGATCGACCAGATTGACCCGCCCGTTTTTTATTCTCAGGTTTATATCGGGCAGCTTAAATTCCGGAAGGCCGCGCACCCCCTTGGTTAAAGCCCTGATTGCTTCGTCAAAAGTGGGGGGGTGCTCAGACTGCTGGTTTGTCGCTGCCTTTAATTGCGGCAGTTTCATGAAATAGTCCGCATATTCGAGCCGGACAACCGCGAATTCGAGGCTGCCTCTGAACAGGGGCAAAAGCTTCGGGTAAATTCGCATCCACTGAATATTGATCGTGAAACTGTCGGGTATCGATATTTCGGCTTTATGAATCAACACGTGGGGGCGGGGAAAATATGACAATTTGAGTTTGCGATAGGTTATTCGGCCGCCGACATCGTTGGATATTCTTTCTTTGATGTTCTTTTTGACCATCTCCAGATTGATCAAACTGGGGGTGAATACCATAACGACGACCACCAGAAAGACAAAAACCAGCAGGCTTTTGATCAACCCGCCGACTATTTTATTGCGTTTGCTCATAAAGGTTTTTCCAAATATGATGTCACTGCCGCTGAAATGTGCTGCATACCGGCACAACCGGGTGAGACGCGTCTGGTTATTAAGCGCCTATTTTCACATTTTGACGATGAAGGCATTGGATGCTAAATTCTGATCCGGGCAGGTCCTGATAGGATAAATGCGTAACATACTAGAATAAACAAGGAGTTCTGAACGCCACATTTGCCTACTGCATTTCATGATCTTGACCATTCAAATGCTAAATCTAATTGTTGTTCTATTGTTGACAATAGCATCACTAAAGGTTACACTCATTTTCACAAACTTGTATGCTGACCTCCGTAATACCATGGAAGGGAGGTAGATCATGGCCAAGGTAAAAGTCAATGGGATAAACATAAACTACCGGATTGAAGGGCAGGGTAAATCTTTAGTTATGATACAGG
>Ga0209536_100004167_pt1 | contig 22891 bp, 20 predicted proteins | sample DeeMarSeWOR28_12_FD_187461 | JGI IMG/M metagenome (GOLD analysis project Ga0209536, IMG submission 187461) | Marine sediment microbial communities from White Oak River estuary, North Carolina - WOR-2-8_12 (SPAdes) (version 2) | ecosystem: Environmental > Aquatic > Marine > Intertidal zone >... | reverse complement strand
CGCGCGCCGCCAGCCAGTCGGCGAGCGCCGCGACGCCCTCGCCGGTGGTCGCCACCGTCTTCAGCACCGGCGGTTGCGCGTCGGCCGCGACGCCCTGGCGCAGCGTCAGCATCGCGCACAATTCGCGCTCGGTGCGCGCCGCGTCCGGCAGATCGGCCTTGTTGACCACGAAGGCGTCGGCAATTTCGAGAATGCCGGCCTTGATCGCCTGCACGTCGTCGCCCAGGCCCGGCGGGCACACCACCAGGCGATGCGCGGCGACCTTGGCGATCTCGACTTCCGACTGTCCGGCGCCGACGGTTTCGACCAGCACGTCATCGAAGCCTGCAGCGTCGAGCACGTCGACGACCTGCGCGGCGGTGCGCGAAAGGCCGCCGAGGTGACCGCGCGCGGCGAGCGAGCGGATGAAGACCGCCGCGTGGCCCTGCATCTCGCCCATGCGAATGCGGTCGCCCAGCACCGCGCCGCCGGACACCGGGCTCGAGGGATCGACCGCGATCACTGCCACCCGTCGGCCGCGACCGACGAGTTCCTTCACCAGCGCGTTGACCAGCGTCGACTTGCCCGCGCCGGGCGGCCCGGTGATGCCGGTGACCTGCGCATGGCCGAGGTGGGCGGCGAGCGCCGTGCGGATCGACGCCGCTTCCGCGGTCTGGTTCTCGACCGCGGTGATCGCACGCGCCAGTGCACGGCGATCGCCACCGCGAATGCGTTCGGCCAGCGTCACCGGCACGTTCATCGGTCTGTCCTCAGACCATCGCCAGCGGCTGGCCGAAGCCGAGCTCGCGACGCAGGCAGGCGCAGATTTCGCCGTGCGTGGCGCCCGCATCCGCGGCCTCGACCACGCGCGCCATCACGTTGGCATTGCCCTGCGCAGCGCGCGCCAGGCCGTCGAGCGCCCTGGCCACCGCGCCGTTTACACGCTGCGACTTGTATTCGGCAAGCCGGGTGAGCTGCGCCGCGATGCGCTCGCGATGCGGGTACTCGAGCACGCTGTAGGCGTCCGCGTCCTCTTCGGCCTGGTAGGCGTTGACGCCGACGATGGTCTGCTCGCCGGACTCGACGCGCTTCTGGAAGGCGAGCGCCGAATCGCCGATCATGCGTTGCACCAGTCCCTGCTCGACGGCCCGGTACATCCCGCCCGCGGCATCGATGCGGGCGATGATCGATTCGATTCTCTCCTGCATCTGGTCGGTCAGCGCTTCGAGGTAGTACGAGCCGCCCAGCGGATCGATCACGTCGGTGAGCTGCGCCTCCTCGCGCAGCACGTTCTGCGTCGCCACCGCGATGCGCGCGGCTTCCGCAGTCGGCACCGACAGCACCTCGTCGTAGCTGTCGGTGTGCAGGGACTGCAGCCCGCCGAAGATGCCCGCCATCGCCTGCACCGCGACCCGCGCGATGTTGTTGAGCGGCTGCTGCCGCGTCAGGTCGACGCCCGAGGTCTGCCCGTGGAACTTGAAGCGCCAGGCCTTCGGATCCTTGGCGCCGAAGCGTTCGCGCGCGATCTTCGCCCAGATGCGGCGGCCGGCGCGGAACTTGGCGATCTCCTCGAAGAAGCTCACCGAGATGTCGAAGAAGAACGTGAAGCGTGGCAGGAAGGCGTCCGGCGCCATGCCGCGCGCCTGACAGTCCTCGGCGTACTGGATCGCCGACGCCAGCGTGAACGCCATCGCCTCGGCGGGCGTCGCACCGGCCTGCTGCATGTGCTGGCCGACGACCGAAAGGGGATTCCAGCCGGGCACCTCGGCATTGCAGAACGCGATGTGGTCGACCAGCACGCGACGCGCGCCCGGCAGCGCGAGGCGGAAGAACATGTGGTTGGCGACGAAATGCGAGATGCAGTCCGACTGGTTCGAGGTGCCGGTGATCCGGGTCCAGGGGATATGGCGGCGCTTTGCCACGGCCAGCACCAGGGCCAGCAGGGTGAAGGGCGACGGGTCGTTCAGCGCACAGGAGATGCGGTCGATGGGGATGTCGGCAAGCGCACGCGTCATGTCGTCGACCGTGTTGACCACCGTGCCGCAGGTGCCGAGCAGCTCCTCGGGCACCTCGTCGGCGTCGTAGCCGCGGAACACCGAGTTGCAGGGGATGAGCGAGACCGCGCTGGCGCCGTGCGCCAGCAGCTCCTTGAGGCGCGCGTTGTAGTCCTCGGGCACGCCGAGGCCGATCAGCTGGCGCTGCGTCCAGCTGCGCCCGCGGTGCATCGAGGCATAGATGCCGCGCGTGTTCGGATACTCGCCCGGGAAACCGAGCGTCTCGAGGTAGCGCGTGCCGGATGCGTCCTGCGGGGTATAGAGCGGCTTCACCTCGATGCCGGAGCGGTTGGCGGCGCGGCGCGCGGCCCCCGGACTGGCATCGAACGCCGCCTGCCAGCGGCGTTCGGCCTGCTCGAATTCGGTCTGCGCGACCGGCTTGTGGATCGGCTTGTTCATGTCGAGCTCTCCAGCTGTTTGCGGCGTGCCTGAGTCAGGGCACGCACCGCCTCGGCGATCTCCCCGAGTGCGGCGCCGGGGTGAAACACCCGTGCCACACCCGCTTCGAGCAGCAGGCGTTCGTCCTTCGGCGGGACGATGCCGCCGACGATCACCCGCACGTCCTCGAGACCCGCCGCGTGCAGCGCGCTCATCAGCTTCGGCACCAGCCGGTGATCCGTCGCGAGCGAGGACACGCCGATCACGTCGGCATCCTCCTCGGTGGCCAGCTTGACGACTGCCGCGATCTCCTGCCAGGGCGGCGTGTAGACGACCTCCATCCCGGCGTCGCGCAGGTAGGCCGCGACGACGCGGCTGCCGCGGTCGTGGCCGTCAAAGCCGATTTTCGTGACGATGACTTTCGGCGGTTGCTGTTCAGGCATGCGGTGCTCCCGTTTCCTCGTGCATCTCCTGCGGCTCGCGCAGCAGCCGCAGCATGGCGCGCGCGATCCTGCGCGGCGAGTCGGCGCCCCCCTCGCGATACCAGAAGCGCGTCCAGTTGAGCGCGCCGAGCAGCATCAGCCGCAGGGTGCGGCGGTCGCTGCGTGACGCGAGCGGCAGCGCGTCGACCAGCTCGCGAAATACCGCTTCGTACTCGGCGCGCAGGCGCTTGAGGCGCGCCGCCGCGGCGGGCACCTGCTCGGGCAGGACGCGGATCAGCACCTGCGCGGTGTCGGCGGGCTTGAGCACGGTCTCAAGGTGCGCGACGCAGGCGGCCTCGAGCCGTGTCCAGGGGTCGACCTCGCGCGCCACCGCCGCGCGCACGGTCGCGACGATCTCGCGCACGCCGGCCTCGTAGACCGCGGCGAGCAGGTCTTCCTTGGCGGCGAAGTGGTAGTAGAGCGAGCCGGGCAGCATCGAGGCGGCCTGCGCGATGTCGCGCATCGACGTGGCGGCATAGCCGCGCTCGGCGAACAGGCGCGCGGCGGCGTCGAGGACCGCCGGAAGGCGGTTGTCGGCGCGCGGCGTGCGCGGGGTCTTCAGGCTGCGCATGACTGCAGCGGATATTACACAAAACAAACGACCGTTTGGTTTATTCGGAGAGACCTGTATCCGGGCGATCAAGGCTCCGAAGCCGGCATACGGTCAGCCGCCCTTTCTCTAAACAAGGGCTTACCGTCATCGTTGTTGCGTCACATCAAATAGATATATTGCACTGCACAAAGCGCTTGACTTCGTTGAACTAACCCATATACTGAGTTCTGTTGCAGCGCACAAAACACAGCCTTTGAACCGGATTCACCCTCAAACAGGAGTTAAGTCATGTACGTCACCCCCGAACAAATCCAAGCGGCCCAGAAGGCCAACGTTGAAGCCCTGCTCGCCGTCGCCAGCACGCAGTTCAGCGCGATCGAAAAGCTCGCCAACCTGAACGCCAATGCGGTCAAGGCGGTGTTCGAGGACAGCGTCGCCAACGCGCGCGCGCTGATGGGCGTGAAAGACGTGCAGGAGTTCGTCAGCCTGCAGAACACCCTCGCCCAGCCGACGCTCGAGAAGGCGATTGCCTGGTCGAAGAGCGTCTACGAAGTCGCCACCGCGACCAACGCCGAGATGACCAAGCTCGCCGAGAAGCGCACCGCCGAGTGGAACGAAAACTTCGCTTCGATGCTCGAGAAGGCGGGCAAGAACGCGCCGGCCGGCTCCGACGTCGCGGTCGCGGCGATGAAGCAGATGCTGACGGCGGCCAACTCGGCCTACGACAACCTGAACAAAGTCGCCAAGCAGGCGACCGAGATGGCAGAAGCCAACGTCGCCGCTGCGACCGAGACGGTGAAAGGCTTCGCCAAGCCAAAAAAGGCCGCCTAAGTCGGGGCGGAAGCCGACGCCGGCCTGCGGCCGGCGCCGCCTCGCCTGCGCGCGAGCCAAGCGGCGCCTCGCGGCGCCGTTCATCGCGCGCAACCGCAAAGCAAGCGGCGACGAAAAAGAAGGTGCGGAAGTAACCCAACGAACGCCCCGCCTCGTGCGGGGCGTTCTGTTTTCAGGCCTCGCGAAAGGGGAAGCCTGCGTCGCGCACCGCGCTGCGCAGTTTCTCCAGCGCGGCCGGCACCTGGGCCGGCACGCCGCGCACCCCCAGCTCGACATGACGGCGCTCGCCGGCGGCCCCCATCGACGGCAGGCTGAACACCTTGACGCCGGGGAAATCCGCGCCGACCTGCTCCATCACGCCGATCAGCTGGCTCTCGCCCGCCTCAAGCACCAGGATCGAGCCTTCCTGCCAGCGATCGCGATCGACGAGCTGCGCGTACTTCGTGTCCAGCACCCATTCGATCATCGGCCAGGCCATCTGCGGGAAGCCCGGCACGAAGTGATGGTCGGCGACCGAGAAGCCCGGGATGCGGTTGACCGGGTTCGGAATGATGCGGGCGCCCTCGGGAAACGTGCCCATGGCGAGCCGGTTGGGCGTCACCTCGCCGTCGAAGCGCGCGCGGATCTCGCGCTCCGCATCGGGATGCAGTGCGAGCCCGACGCCGAGCGCCTCGGCCGCGCATTGGCGCGTGTGGTCGTCCGGCGTCGCGCCGATGCCGCCGAAGCTGAACACGATGTCCTGCGCAGCCAAGGTCCGTCTGAGCGTCGCCGTCAGCCGCGCCGGGTCGTCGCCGTGGTATTCGCAGAATGCGAGCCGCAGGCCGCGCCGCGCCAACGCCTCGACGACGAATGGAAAATGCTTGTCACTGCGCTTGCCGACGAGAATTTCGTCGCCGATCACCAGCGCGCCGATCGCCGTACTCATCGACGCGGCTCCTCGCCCTCGAGCGGTGCCCCGCGCGAGCGCTGCAGCGCCTCGAGCAGGTAGTGGATGAACGCCAGGCCGAAGACGACCGGGGCCAAAAGACCGATGACCGGGATGTAGGCGACGAGCGCGAGGATCACGCCGAGCAGGTACATCGTGAAGCGCTGCTCACGGAAAATCCGCGTCATCTCGTCTTCCGCGGCATGCTCGGCGAGCGCGTCGTAGCGCAGGACCCGCTGGTTCACCCAGCCGAAGATCACCAGCGGAATCGCCGGCCAGAGTGGCGGGAAGAACCAGAACGGCAGCGACAGCAGACCCAGGCCGACCAGCCCCAGTACCGCGAGGACGCTGTTGATGACACTGCCGGCGAAGGTTCCGCCGCGCCGGCGCTCGAGCGCCGGAAAGCGGCGCGCGGCGACATGCTCCACCATCGACGGCATGCCGAAAACGCCGAGGATCAGCAGCGCGGTGAACTGCACCAACGGCACCAGCATGAGCAGCACCAGCAGTTTCGCCGTGAACATCGCCACGTCGGTGGAATCCCACTCGACCCAGAAGGTGGCAAGGGCAATCCCGGCGCGCAGCTTTTCGGCCAGCCACAGGACGAGCTGCGCCCACATGAAGAACAGCGCCACGCCCCAGATGCCAATCGCGACCAGCACCGGCCAGACCATCAGCCAGAGCATGCGCGGATGCAGCAGGTTGCCGAATGCGAAGAGGAGTGAATTGAACATGCCCTGGGCCGGTTTTTGCGCGTCGATTCAGGCGTGACGGATACTTTGCCATAACTTGCCGAGGCGCTTGACCGACACCGGCACCGGCGTTTTCAGCGACTGCGCGAACAGCGCGACGCGCAGCTCCTCGAGCAGCCAGCCGAACTGCTCGAGCTCCGGCGTGACGGCGCCGAGCTTGGCGCGCGCGCCGATCTCGCGCTGCCAGGCGGCGGCGAGCGGCGCGATCTCGGCCGCGATGCGCGCGTCGCGCGCCGGGTCCTCGCGCAGCTTGTCCAGCCGCATCGCGGCAGCCTTCAGGTAGCGCGGGACATGCTGCAGCCGTGCCCAGGGCGTCTGCGAGATGAAGCGCGGGTGCAGCAGGCGCGCAAGCTGGGCCCGCAGCTCGTCGACGACGCGCGGAAACGCCTTGGCCGCGGCGTTGAGGCGCTTTTGCAGCTGGGCATGCTCGGCCAGGAGCACGCCCACCGTGCGCAGCAGCTCCTGCCCGATGAGGCTGAACCGGCTGCGTCCTTCCTGCACGCTGCGCTCGAATGCGGCCTGCGTCGTGGGCAGGGTCTCGGCGAGGAACGTGCGCTCGAGCGCCGCGCCGACGATCTCGTCCTTAAGCGCGACGTCGCCGGCGAGCTGGGCGAACTGCAGGTTGAGCGCGTTGTCGCGCGTGACGAGCTTTTCCAGGTCGCGCACGCGCTCGCGGAACACGATCGCCAGCAGTCGACGCAGCCCGGCGCGATGCACGGCGCGCGCATGCTCGGGCGAATCGAACACCTGCAGGGCGACCGCGTCGCCGAGGTCGGCCAGCGCCGGGTAGCCGACCAGGGTCTGCCCGCCTTCGCGGATCTCCATGATCTCGGCAAGATCGCCGAAGTCCCAGGCTTTGTGGCGCGCCGCCTCCGGCACGCTCGCCGAGTCTGCGAGCGCGGCACGCGTCTGCGGCGCCCATGCGCTCTTCAGCTCGGCGAGGTTGCGCCCCATGGCGAGCTGCCGGCCGTGCTCGTCGACGACGCGGAAGTTCATGTGCAGGTGAGGCGGTGCCGAGTCCGGCCGGAAGGCATCGACCGGTACATCGAGATTCAGCTCACTGCGGATCCAGCGCGCGAGCGCGGTCGCGAGCGCAAGATCCGAGGCCTGGACCGACGCGACGAAGCGTTCTGCAAAGTCGTCGAGCGGCCCGAGGCGGTGGCGCAGGCGCTGCGGGACCGATTTGGCCAGGGCGCGCACCTTTTCCTTGATCAGCCCGGGCACCAGCCACTCGCAGCGCGCCGCCGGCAGCTGATTGAGCAGCGCCACCGGCACCGTGAGAGTCACGCCGTCGCGGGCCGCGCCGGGCTCGAAGTGATACTCGAGCGTGAAGTGGTTCGGTCCGATGCGCAGCGCAGGCGGGAAATTCTGCGTCGTGATGCCCGCCGCCTCGTGGCGCATCAGGTCCTCGCGCCGCAGGAACAGGCGCTTCGGATCCTCGCGCTCTGCGGCCTTGCGCCAGTGCTCGAAGTCCGCGCCGTTGTGCACGCCCTCGGGCACGCGCGCATCGTAGAAGGCGTGGATCAGCGCGTCGTCGACGAGGATGTCCGGCCGGCGCGACTTGTGCTCGAGCCGCTCGATCTCGGCGAGCAGGCGCCGGTTGTGCGCGAAGAACGGCGCGCGCGTCGCGAACTCGCCCTCGACCAGCGCCGAACGGATGAAGATCTCGCGCGCCGCCGCGGGATCCAGCGGGCCGTAGTGCACGCGGCGGCCGACGTACACGGGCAGGCCGTAGAGGGTGCCGCGCTCGAGGGCCACCACCTGGGCCCGCGTCTTCTCCCAGTGCGGATTCTCGCGGTGGCGCTTGAGCAGATGCGCGCCCAGCGCCTCCAGCCAGCGCGGATCGATGCCCGCAACCGTGCGCGCGAACAGCCGCGTCGTCTCGACCAGCTCGGCGGCGACGATCCATTTGCCGGGTTTCTTCGTCCACGAACCCGGGTGCACCCAGAACTTGATGCCGCGCGCGCCCGTGTAACCACCGCTCGCCTCGTCGCGCAGCCCGACGTTGCCGAGCAGCCCGGCGAGCAGCGCGCGATGGATCGCCGTCGCACCCTCCGTCTTCGTCGCATCCACCGCGGACGGTCGCCAGCCGAGCTCGGCGACCAGTGTGTGCAGCTGCCCGTGCAGGTCGCGCCATTCCCGCATGCGGGCGACCGAAAGGAAGTTCTCACGGCACAGCTGCGCCAGCTTGCGGTCGGATTTCTTGTGCTCGAGCGCTTCGCTGAAGAAGCTCCACAGCTTGAGCAGCGCGAGGAAGTCGGAGCGCTCGTCGGCAAAACGCGCATGGCGCTGGTCGGCGGCGGCCGCGCGCTCGAGCGGCCGCTCGCGCGGGTCCTGTACCGACAGCGCCGCGGCGATCACCAGCAGCTGCTCGAGGCAGCCTTCGTCGCGTGCGGCGATCAGCATGCGCCCGATGCGCGGATCGAGCGGCAGCTTGGCGAGCGCACGCCCGACTGCCGTGAGCGCCTTGTCGTCGTCGACCGCGCCGAGCTCGGCGAGCAGCGCGTAGCCGTCGGCGATCGCGCGCGGCGTCGGCAGATCGAGAAACGGGAAATCCTCGATCCCGCCGAGGCGCAGGCTCATCGCGCGCAGGATCACGGCGGCGAGCGAAGAGCGCAGCAGCTCGGGCTCCGTGTAGGCGGGCCGGCGCGCGTGGTCGTCCTCCGCGTAGAGGCGGACGCAAACCCCGTCGGCCACCCGGCCGCAGCGACCCGCGCGCTGCCGCGCCGCCGCCTGCGAGATGTCCTCGACGCGCAGCATTTCGACCTTGTTGCGCACGCTGTAACGCTTGACGCGGGCGACGCCGGTATCGACGACATAGCGCACGCGCGGCACGGTGAGCGAGGTCTCGGCGACATTGGTCGCCAGCACGATGCGGCGCGCCGCGCCGGGCCGGAACACGCGATCCTGCTCGGCGGCCGAGAGCCGCGCATAGAGCGGCAGGATCTCGGTGCCGGGCGGATGGTGCTTGCGCAGCACCTCGGCGGCGTCACGGATCTCGCGCTCGCCGGGCAGGAAGACCAGCACGTCGCCCGGGCCTTCGCGGCAGAGCTCGTCCACGGCGTCGGCGAGTGCCTGCTCCTCTTCGTCGCGCGTGGTGTCCTCGGCGTCGCCTTCGACCGGCCGGTAGCGCAGCTCGACCGGATAGAGCCGTCCCGAGACCTCGATCGCCGGGGCGCCGTCGAAATGACGCGAGAAACGCTCGGCGTCGATGGTCGCCGAGGTGATCAGCAGTCTGAGATCGGGGCGCTGCGGCAGCAGCCGCTTGAGGTAGCCGAGCAGGAAGTCGATGTTGAGGCTGCGCTCGTGCGCCTCGTCGAGGATGATCGCCTGGTACTGGGCGAGCCGCGGATCGCCCTGCGTCTCGGCGAGCAGGATGCCGTCGGTCATCAGCTTGACGAGCGAATCGGGCCGCACCCGGTCCTGGTAGCGCACCTTGTAGCCGACCACGCCGCCGGGCTCGGTGCGCAGCTCCTCGGCAAGCCGCGCCGCCACCGAGCGCGCCGCGATGCGCCGCGGCTGGGTGTGGCCGATCAGGCCGCGTGCGCCGACGCCCATCTCGAGCAGAATCTTCGGCAGCTGCGTGGTCTTGCCCGAGCCGGTCTCGCCGCAGACGATCACCACCGGATGGCGTTCGATCGCCGCACGAATCTCCGCGCGCTTCGCGTTGACCGGAAGCGCAGGGTCAAAGGCGATGGGCGAGAGCCGGGCGATGCGCTCGGCACGCTGGGATTCGGAATTCAAGGCAGGCGGATTTTAGCCGCGTGCGCGCCGACTGCAGCGCCGCCTGCAGGTAGCATAGGGTCTGATGCGCAAGTGGCTGCACAAACGACTGCCGAAGCCCGAAGACGTCCAGGCGACGCCGTCGCTGCGCTGGATGGGGCCGCTGCTGCGCCGGCCCTGGCTGTGGCAGCTGACGCGCCGTCGCGTCGCGCTCGGCGCGGCGATCGGGGTATTTTTCGGCTTCCTCATCCCGGTGCTGCAGATCGCGCTGTCCGCGATCTTCGCCGTGCTGCTGCGCGCCAACCTGCCGGTGGCCGCAGTGAGCACGCTGGTGTCCAACCCGTTCACCTACGCGCCGATCTTCGTGCTCGCCTACCGCACCGGCTCGGCGATCCTCGGCGAGCAGGTCGACGAGACCCAGCTCGCTGCGCTCGAGCAGGAGGTCGAGGGCGAAGCGGCGAAACCGATGAGCTGGGCGGACCGCGCGGCGGCGATCGGCAAGCCGTTCTTTCTCGGCCTGTTCATCTTCGCCACGGTCGGCGCGATCGCGACGTGGCTGCTCGTCAACCTGCTCTGGACGCTCGGCGTGCGCCTGCGGCGCCGCAGAGGACGCGCGAACAATCGACGCCAGGGCGCGCCGCCGCCATCATGAGTCCGACGACAGCCGCGTTCCTGCGCAACGCCCTCGCGGCCCTGGCCCTGTGCGTCCTGTCGCTGCAATGCCTGGCGCAGACGATCGTCGCCGACGTCGCGCGCGTCGTCGGCGAGGTGCATGCGCAGGCGCCCGCCGCCGCAGCGCGCGCGCTGCGGGCGGGCGACCCCGTGTACCTCGGCGACCGGCTCGTCACCGCGAGCGGCGCCCTGCTCGAGATCACGTTTCGTGACCGCACACGCTTCACCCTCGGCTCGGAGACGCAGATGACGGTGAAGGCCTACAGCGCACCGGAAAGCGACAAGCCCTCGTTTCTCGCCGAGATCTCGCGCGGCGTGTTCCGCGTGGTCACCGGCCTGATTGCGCGAAGCCAGCCGGGCACGGTGCGCTTCATCACGCCGACCGCGACGATCGGCATCCGCGGCACGCACTTCGGCGGCGAGACCGACGGCGAGCGCGCGGTGATCGTGCTGCTCGAGCCCGAGGACGCCGAGCGCACCGCGATCGAGGTGTCGAACGCCTTCGGCGCGGTGACCATCGACGAGCCCGGCTACGGCACCGAGATCCCCGACGCGCAGAGCCCGCCGAGCCCGCCGCGCCGCATGCGGCTGCGGGCGGTCGACAACCTGCTGCGCTCGCTGTCGACGATCCAGCGCATGCAGGCCCCGCGCATGCCGCGCTGAGCGCGGCTTGGATTCCCGCAGGACGCGGTGGTAAGGTTCCGCGGTCCACAGGGAGGGATGGCATGAGACCAAGAACGCTCTTCGCTGGCCTGTTGTGCGCCGCCGCGTCGCTGCAGGCCGTCGCCCAGACGGACCCGAGCCGCTGCTCGGTGCAGGAGCCCTCGTTCTGCCTGAACGGCGTGTCGAATGCGGTGACCGGTCTCGATTCGCTGCGCGTCGCGCTGCCGAGCGGCCAGGGGCAGCGCGCCGAGGAAGAGGCGCGCGGGCGCGACAAGCAGGCGCAGACCCGGCGCATCGTGGTGGCCGCATCCGAGAAGGTCGCCGGACTCGGCGCGCCCGATCCCTGGGCGGTGTGGATCGGCTACAGCCGCTCGGACTACGACAGCTCGGTGACGGTTGCACCCTACGACGGCAATCTCGACAGCTATCGCCTCGGCGTCGATCGCTTCTTCCACGGCAAGTACCTCGTCGGCATCGCCCTGCTCTACGAAAAGCTCGACACCCGCACGCGCTACAACGGCGGCGGTCAGGATGTCGACGGCACGACGCTGGCGCCCTATTTCAGCTGGCTGATCAACGACCACTTCAGCCTCGACGTCAACGCGGGCTATGCCTGGCTCGACGCCTCGCAGAACCGCATCGACCCAACCGGCACGCCCGGGTCGCCCCCGATCCTCAGCTCGAGCTACGACGCGCGGCGCAAGTTCGCGGCCGCGACGCTCAACGGCTTCCTGCCGCGCGGCGACTGGACCTTCGGCGGGCGCGTCGGCTATCTGTTCTCCGAGGAAAAGCAGGACGGCTATACGGAGACCGGCGGCCCGAGCGCGCGCACCGTGCGCGGCCGCACCCTGCGCCTCGGGCAGCTCTACGTCGGCCCGGACGCGGCGTACTTTTTCGGCAACGGGCTGGAAGCCTACGGCGCCCTGCTCTATCGCTACGACGTCAGCCGCAACGACGGGCGCGACGGCGGCGGCCTGCCGTCCGCGGTGGGCGCCACGCAGCCCGACGACAAGGACGAGTGGGAGTGGAGTGTCGGGCTGCGCTTCTTCGCCAAGCGCAACGTCACGCTCGGCGTCGAATACCTCCAGACCGAGGGGCGCGACCAGTTCGACAACCAGGTGTTCAACCTGCTCGCGCGGTTCGAGTTCTGAGCCGCGCGCCTCAGTCGTTGCCGAGCATGCGCTCGACGTAGCGCGCGATCAGATCGACCTCGAGATTGACCTTCGCGCCCGGCGCGAGCCGCGCCAGCGTGGTCACCGCGAGCGTGTGGGGGATCAGGTTGACCTCGAACACATTCGCCTCGATCCGGTTGACGGTGAGGCTCACGCCGTCGACCGTGATCGAGCCCTTGCGCGCGACGTAGCGCGCGAGCTCCGCGGGCACGCGCAGCCGCAGGCGCTTCGATTCGCCCGCGGCGTCGAAGGCGACGACCTCGCCCAGGCCGTCGACATGCCCGGTGACCAGGTGCCCGCCGAGCGTGTCGCCCAAAGCGAGCGACTTCTCCAGGTTGACCGGGCCCGGCGCGTCCAGCCCGACGGTGCAGGCGAGCGTCTCACGCGAGACGTCGAACGCAAGGCGCGCGCCGTCGATCGCCACCACCGTGAGGCAGGCGCCCTGCACGCAGATCGAGTCGCCCAGCACGACGCCGCTGCGCTCAAGGCTTGCGATGTCGACCGTCAGGCGTACGCCCTGCGCGAGCGGCGTCACCGCCTCGATGCGTCCCACCGCCTGCACGATTCCCGTAAACATGGTCGATCAGCGCCTCGCGATCACGCGCAGATCCTCGCCGATGCGCTCGACCGCGTGCAAGCGCAACCGCGTACGCGCATCGAGCGCGGCCGGCGCCGGCAGGTTCACCATGCCCTGTGCCGTGTCGCCCAGCAGGCTCGGGTTGAGATAGAAGAGGAACTCGTCGACGCAGCCCTCGCGCACCAGCGAGCCGTTCAGCTTGAAGCCGCCTTCGACGTGCAGCTCGTTCACCCCGCGTTTGGCGAGCGCCTCGAGCATCGGCGGCAGGTCGACCTTGCCCGACGCGTTGGCGAGCACCACCACCTCGGCGCCCTTCGCCTCGAGCGCGCGCCGCCGTGCCGCATCGTCCGCCGCGCAGAACAGCAGCAGGTTGCCGCCCTCGAGAATGCGCGCGGCGGGCGGCGTCTCGAGCCGGCTGTCGACGATCACGCGCAGCGGCTGGCGCGGCGTATCGACGCCGCGCACGTTGAGCTGCGGATCGTCCGCTTTCACCGTGCCGATGCCGGTGAGCACTGCGCAGGCGCGCGCGCGCCAGCGGTGGCCGTCGGCGCGCGCGGCCTCGCCGGTGATCCACTGCGAGCGGCCGTCGGCGAGCGCGCTGCGCCCGTCGAGCGTGGCGGCGATCTTCATCCGCACCCAGGGCCGGCCGCGCGTCATGCGCGAGACGAAGCCGATGTTCAGCTCGCGCGCCTCGTCCTCGAGCAGGCCCTGCGCCACCGCGATGCCCGCCGCGGCCAGCCGGTCGGCGCCGTGCGCCGCCGCGGGATTCGGATCGCGCATCGCGCAGACCACGCGCGCGACGCCGGCCGCCACCAGCGCTTCTGCGCAGGGCGGCGTGCGGCCGTGATGGTTGCAGGGCTCGAGGGTGAGGTAGACGGTTGCGCCGCGCGCCGCCTCCCCCGCACGCTCGAGCGCGTTGACCTCGGCATGCGCCAGACCTGCACGTTCGTGCCAGCCCTCGCCGACGATGCGCTCGCCCTGCGCGATGACGCAGCCCACGCGCGGGTTGGGCGTCGCCGTGTACAGGCCGCACGCAGCGAGCGCGAGCGCGCGCGCCATCATCGCGCGGTCAAGCTCCGAAAACGCGCTTCGCGGCATGGCGTACCGGGTTCGCAGCGCGCGGCGGAACCGCTAGGTTCCCCTGCGGCGCTTGCGCGGGCTCTTGATCGCCTGCACCGCCTCGCGGAAATCGTCCGGCGTCTCGAAGCTGCGGTACACCGAGGCAAAGCGGATGTAGGCGATCTTGTCGAGCTTGGCGAGCTCGCGCATGACGAGGTCGCCGACCCGCTCGGTCGGCACTTCGCGCTCGCCCATCGCGCGCAGGCGCTCCTCGATGCGGTCGACTGCGGCGTCCACCGCCTCGGTCGCCACCGAGCGCTTGCGCAGCGCGAGCATCATGCTGCCGACCAGCTTGTCGCGATCGAAGTCGGTGCGCGTGCCGTCCTTCTTCACCAGGCGCGGCATGCGCAGCTCGACGCGCTCGTAGGTGGTGAAGCGCTTGTCGCATTTCGGGCAGCGCCGCCGCCGACGGATGACGGTCGCCCCCGGGTTCGAGCGCGTGTCGACGACCTGCGTGTCCTCGCTGCTGCAGAACGGGCAGCGCACGGCCGTGCTCTAGGCTTCGACCGGCACTGGCGCGTAGACCGGGAAGCTCCGGCACAGCGCCTCGGCGTCGCCCCGCACGCGGCGCAGCGTCGCCTCGTCCGACGGCTTGTCGAGCACGTCGGCAATCAGGTGCGCGAGGATCTCGGCTTCCGGCACGCGAAATCCGCGCGTGGTCATCGCGGGCGTGCCGATGCGGATGCCGCTGGTCACCGTGGGCCGTTCCGGGTCGTTCGGCACCGCATTCTTGTTGACCGTGATGTGCACGCGGCCCAGGGCGTCCTCGGCATCGCGCCCGGTGATGCCCTTGCGGCGCAGGTCGAGGAGAAACATGTGGCAATCGGTGCGCTCGGAAACGATGCGCAGGCCGCGCTCGGTCAGCACGCGCGCCATGGCGCGCGCGTTGTCGAGCGTCTGCTGCTGGTAGCTGCGGAAGTCCGGCCGCATCGCCTCGCCGAAGGCGACCGCCTTCGCCGCGATGACATGCATCAGCGGCCCGCCCTGCAGGCCCGGAAACACCGCCGAGTTGAGCGCGCGCTCGTGCTCGGCATCCGCCAGGATCATCCCGCCGCGCGGCCCGCGCAGCGTCTTGTGCGTGGTCGTGGTCACCACGTCCGCGATGCCGACCGGGCTCGGGTAGAGCCCGGCCGCGACCAGCCCGGCGTAGTGCGCGATGTCCGCAACGAGCAGCGCGTCGACCTCGTCGGCGATGTGCCGCAGCCGCGCCCAGTCGATGGCGAGCGCGTAGGCCGAGGCGCCCGCGATGAGGATGCGCGGGTTGTGCTCGCGCGCCAGGCGCTCGGCCTCGGCGTAGTCGAGCACTTCGTTCGCGTCGAGCCCGTAGGACAGCGCGCGGTAGAGCTTGCCGCTCGAACTCACCGCAGCGCCGTGCGTGAGATGCCCGCCGTGCGCGAGCGACATGCCGAGCAGCGTGTCACCCGGCTTGAGGAAGGCGAGATAGACCGCCTGGTTGGCCTGCGAGCCCGAGTGCGGCTGGACATTGGCGTACTCGGCGCCGAACAGCCGTTTCGCGCGCTCGATCGCCAGATGCTCGGCGACGTCGACGAAGGCGCAACCGCCGTAATAGCGCTTGCCGGGATAGCCTTCGGCGTACTTGTTGGTCAGCTGTGAGCCCTGCGCCTCGAGCACCGCGCGGCTGACGTAATTCTCGGACGCGATCAGCTCGATATGGTCCTCCTGGCGCTGATGCTCGAGGCAGATGGCGTTCCAGAGCTCGGGGTCGGACTGCGCGAGGGGGGCGTTAGCGAACATGACGGGCTGCCGAGGGAAAGGCGGATTTTACAGGACCCCCCCTGCCGCCCCGCGCAGCGTCTCAGACCCGCGGCGGGGGTGCCACGTCAGCCGGCGTGTCGATGTCGCGGATCACGCCCGGATCGCCGACCGGCACCTTGACCAGCTCGGCCGCGTGCGCAGCGAGCAGACTGCGCGCGCCCTCGTCGTCGCTCAGCGCCTCGAGCTCGGCGCGAAAGCGCCCGGCAATGCCCACCGGGTGCCCGCGCCGGGTGCGGAAGTACGGCGCGGCGAGGGCCGCGCCGCCGGCGAGCGCATCGCGCACCGCCGCGATCGTGCTCGGCCGAACGAAGGGCATGTCGGCGAGCGCGACGAGGTAGCCCGCCGCCTCGCCCGCCGCGCGCGCGCCGCAGGCCAGGCTCGCGCCCATGCCTTGGTCCGCGTCCGGGCAGACCACCACGTCGCAGCCCTCGGCGGCGAGCGCCTCGGCGGTCGCCTCGGACCCCGGGCGCACGACGGCAACGACGTGCTCGACCTCGGCTTTCAGGTGGCGCGCCGCCTGCACCGCGACCACGACGCCGTGCGGCAGGGCATGGGCCAGCTTGTCGGCACCGAAGCGCCGGCTGGCGCCGGCCGCCAGCAGCAGGCCGACGATCGCGCGCCGCGGCGCGGCGCTCGCGGCGCTCAAGGGTCCGCTCTCAGGCGCGCTGCGCGGCCGGCGTGGTCTCGCAGGCCGACGGCGCGAAGCGGCTCTTCTCCTTCGCCGACCAGTCGGGGGTCTCGACGCCGTGCCGCGCCGCGGTCATCTCGGCCATGATCGCCACCGCGATCTCGGGCGGCGTCTTCGAGCCGATGTACAGGCCGACCGGACCGTGCAGGCGCGCGATTTCCGCCTCCGACAGGTCGAACTCGGCCAGCCGCTTGCGCCGCGCGTCGTTGTTCTTCTTCGAGCCGATCGCCCCGACGTAGAACGCAGGTGATTTGAGCGCCTCGAGCAGCGCCAGGTCGTCGATCTTGGGATCGTGCGTGAGGGCCACCACGGCGGTATGCGCATCGACATGCATGGCGCCCAGGACGTCATCCGGCATGTTCCGATCCAGCGGAACCCCCTCCATCGTCCAGCCGGCGGCGTATTCCTCGCGCGGATCGATGACCACGACGTGGTAATCGAGCATCTTCGCCATCGCCGCTAGGTAGTGCGTGAGCTGCCCGGCGCCGACCAGGAACAGGCGCCAGCGCGGGCCGTGCACCGTGCACAGCACCGTGCCGTCGAACTCGACCACATCCTGCCACTTGCCGGGCTCGAGCGTCGCTTCGCCGCTCGCCATGTCGAGCCGCCGGCGCACCAGTTGCTGCTTGCCGATCGTCTCGAGCAGCGCGCCCAGCCGGCTGCGCTCGGTCACCGGCTCGAGCACGACCTGCAGCGTCCCGCCGCAGGGCAGCCCATAGCGCGTCGCTTCCTCGTTGGTCACCCCGTAGGTGACGAGCTGCGGGCGCTCGGCGGCGACCGCCTGGGCGCGCACCTTCTCGATGAGGTCGTCCTCGACGCACCCCCCGGAGACCGAGCCGATGACCAGCCCGTCGTCGCGGATCACCACCATTGCGCCCACCGGCCGGGGCGCCGAGCCCCAGGTCTTGACGATGGTGCCGAGCGTTGCGCGCCGCCCTTCCTTGCGCCAGGCCTCTGCGCTGCGCAGAACTTCGATATCGACGCTGTCCATGGTTCGCCTCGTGTGTCGCCTGCCGTCCCGATAACAACGGAGTTTACGCCCCTGGCAATACTCGGGTCACGGCCGAGGGATTCAAGCTCGCCCGAGGCGCTTATCCGGTCATCCGGCTCAGGCAACCGCGCCTCGCCCGCCCGCGCCGGGGCGGGTTTGCGCGCCGCAGCAACCGCTCTCGCGTTGCCCCGCCGACGACCCTTCGTTACGATACGCGCCCGGGCGTTCATTCGCTCGCCAGGTCCGCGACGCAGCCTCGCTGCACACCACCGCGCGGACGCCGGCGCGTCACGTTCGAGAAACGCGTTCAGAGCGTTTGCCGCAAGGCGAACACGAACCTGCATTTTGTGGAAGGAGGAGGAGCAATGTCAGTCAAGGTTTCCATGAAAGTGAACGGCAAGCCCGTGTCGGCGGAGGTCGAAGAACGGACTTTGCTGGTCACGCTGATTCGCGAACACCTGCGCCTGACGGGCACGCACGTCGGCTGCGACACGGCCCAATGCGGCGCATGCACGGTGCAGATGAACGGCAACGTGGTGAAATCCTGCTCGATGCTGGCGATGCAGGCCGAGGGCGCCGACGTGCGCACGATCGAAAGCGTCGCCGCCGCCGACGGCACGCTGCATCCGATGCAGGCCGCGTTCAAGGAGCATCACGGCCTGCAGTGCGGCTTCTGCACGCCGGGCATGGTGATGAACGCGATCGATTTCGCGAAAAAGAACCCGGGCGCAAGCGAGCACGAGGTGCGCGAGGCGCTCGAAGGCAACCTGTGCCGCTGCACGGGCTATCACAACATCGTCAAGGCGATCATGGCCGGTTCCAAGGCCATGGCCGGCGCAAAGTGAGGAGGCCATCATGAGCGCATCACTCATCGGCGCGCGCGTCCAGCGCAAAGAGGACTACCGCTTTCTCACCGGCGCGGGCCAGTACACGGACGACGTGACCCTGCCGAATCAGAGCTACGCCGCCTTCGTGCGCTCGCCGCACGCGCATGCGACGATCAAGTCGATCAAGATCGACAAGGCGAAGAAGGCGCCCGGCGTGATCGCCGTCTACACCGGCGAGGATGTGGCGCAGGCCAAGCTCGGCGGGCTGCCCTGCGGCTGGCTGATCACCGACGTCAACGGCCAGCCGATGAAGGAGCCGCCGCACCCGGTGCTGGCGCAGGGCAAGGTGCGCTACGTCGGCGACCAGGTCGCCGTCGTCGTCGCCGAGACGCAGGAGCAGGCGCGCGACGCGGCCGAGCAGGTCGAAGTGAGCTACGACGTGCTGCCGGCGGTCGTCGACGCGGTGCAGGCGACCAAGAAGGGCGCGCCGGTGCTGCACGACATCGCGCCGGACAACACCTGCTACGTCTGGGCGCTCGGCGACAAGGCGGCGGTCGATGCGGCCTTCGCCAAGGCCGCGCACGTGACCAAGCTCGAGTTCGTCAACAACCGGCTGATCCCGAACGCGATCGAACCGCGCTCCGCCAATGGGTCCTACAGCCGCGCCGACGACAACTACACGCTCTACGTCGCCAGCCAGAACCCGCACGTCGAGCGCCTGCTGATGACGGCCTTCGTCATGGGCCTGCCCGAGCACAAGGTGCGCGTGGTGGCGCCGGACGTCGGCGGCGGCTTCGGCTCGAAGATTTACCTGTATGCCGAGGACGTGGCCGTGACCTGGGCCTCGCGCCAGGTCGGCCGCCCGGTCAAGTGGACCGCGGATCGCTCGGAATCGTTCGTGTCGGACGCGCACGGCCGCGATCACCACACCATCGCCGAGATGGCGATGGACAAGGACGGCAAATTCATCGGCATGCGCGTGCACACGCACGCGAACGTCGGTGCCTACCTGTCGACCTTCGCCTCCTGCGTGCCGACGATCCTGTACGCGACGCTGCTCGCTGGCCAGTACACCACGCCGCTCATCTACTGCCAGGTGACCGCGGTGTTCACCAACACCGCGCCGGTCGACGCCTACCGCGGCGCGGGCCGACCCGAGGCGACCTACGTCGTCGAGCGCCTGGTCGAGACCGCGGCGCGCGAGATGAAGCTCGACCCCGCCGAGATTCGCCGCCGCAACTTCATCCGCGAGTTCCCCTACCAGACGCCGGTCGCCCTGCAGTACGACACGGGTGATTACGAGGCCACGCTGGCGGCGGCGATCAAGATGGCCGATGTCGCCGGCTTCGCCAAGCGCAAGGAAGAGGCGGCCAAGGGCGGCAAGCTGCGCGGCCTGGGCTATGCGGCCTACATCGAGGCCTGCGGTATTGCGCCCTCCGCGGTCGCCGGCTCGCTCGGCGCGCGCGCCGGGCTGTTCGAGGCGGGCGAGATCCGCGTGCATCCCACCGGCTCGGTGACGGTGTTCACCGGCTCGCACTCGCACGGCCAGGGCCATGAGACGACCTTTGCACAGGTGGTTGCCGAGCGCCTCGGCATGCCGGTCGAAAACGTCGACATCGTGCACGGCGACACCTCGAAGATCCTGTTCGGCATGGGCACCTACGGCTCGCGGTCGATCGCCGTCGGCGGCACCGCGATCGTCAAGGCGCTCGACAAGATCATCGACAAGGGCAAGAAGATCGCTGCGCACCTGATGGAGGCCTCGGAAGGCGACGTCGAGTACGACAAGGGCGTGTTCAAGGTCTCGGGCACCGACAAGCAGAAGGCCTTCGGCGAGGTCGCCTTCGCCGCCTACGTGCCGCACAACTATCCGCACGACAAGCTCGAGCCCGGTCTGAACGAGAATGCGTTCTACGATCCGTCGAACTTCACCTTCCCGGCGGGAAGCTACGTCTGCGAGGTGGAGATCGACCCGGACACCGGCCAGACCAAGATCGTCAATTTCACCGCGGTCGACGACTTCGGCAAGATCATCAATCCGATGATCGTCGAGGGTCAGGTGCACGGCGGCCTCACCCAGGGCATCGGCCAGGCGCTCACCGAAAACTGCCACTACGACCCGGACACCGGCCAGCTCGTCACCGGCTCGTTCAGCGACTACTGCATTCCGCGCGCCGACGACGTGCCGTCGTATCAGGTCGACACCCGCGAGACGCCCTGCACGCACAACCCGCTTGGCGTCAAGGGCTGCGGCGAGGCCGGCGCGATCGGCGCGCCGGCCGCGGTGATCAATGCGATCACCGACGCGCTGTGGTCGATGGGCATCAAGGACATTCCCATGCCCGCGACCGCGCAGACGGTGTGGAAAGCCATCCAGTCGGCCTCGAAAAAAGCCGCCTAACCGGAAACAGGACGGAGAACGTTATGCATGCATTCAAATACCACCGCCCCGGCAGCGTGAAGGACGCGGCTGCGCTCGTGGGCAAGAACGCCGATGCCAAGCTGCTCGGCGGCGGCCAGACGCTGGTGCAGACCATGAAGCTGCGCCTCGCCTCGCCCACCGACGTCGTCGACCTCGGCACGATCAAGGAGCTCGCCGGCATCAAGGTTGCGGGTGGCACGGTCGAGGTCGGCGCGATGACGCGTCACGCCGCCGTGGCCGGCTCGGCCGAGGTGAAAAAGGCGATTCCGGCGCTCGCCGCGCTCGCCGGGATGATCGGCGATCGCCAGGTGCGCGAGATGGGCACGATCGGCGGCTCGATCGCCAACAGCGATCCAGCGGCGGATTACCCCGCGGCCGTGCTCGGGCTGGGCGCCACGATCATCACCGACAAGCGCAAGATCGAGGCCGACAAGTTCTTCACCGGCATGTTCGAGACCGCGCTGCAGCCGGGCGAGATCATCACTGCGGTGTCGTTTCCGGTACCCAAGCGCGCGGCGTACATGAAGTTCAAGAACCCGGCCTCGCGCTTCGCGATCGTCGGCGTGTTCGTCGCCGAGACCGGCAACGGAATACGGGTCGCGGTCACCGGTGCAGGCCCCAACGCCTTCCGCGTGCCGGAGATGGAAAAGGCGCTCGGCGCAAAGTTCGCGCCCGAGTCGGTGGCGAAGGTCAAGGTCAAGGCCGACGACCTGAACTCCGACCTGCACGCGAGCGCCGAGTACCGTGCGCACCTGGTCACGGTGATGGCGAAGCGCGCGGTCGAAGCGGCAATGAAGTAGCCGCCCGCCGCCTCTCGCCCGACCTGGACGGCCCGCTTCGGCGGGCCGTTTTCTTTTGCGCAGGCCGCATTACGCGGTAACGTTGTCGATTATCGGTCACGGCTTACGGGTCACCGGGCACGCGGCCCGGCCGCATGAGGGAGGTGGTCTTCATGGAACAGCCCCAGGTCGCCCTGTTCCTGCTGCTGGCGGCAATCGTCATCGTCGTCGTGGTCGCGGGCCTGATCATTTTCATCCTCCGCCGCATACCCGGCTACCGCAAGCACGCCGCCACGCAGACAGAGGCGACCGCGGACGCGGAGCGCATCAAAGCCGAGTACGCGCAGGCCGGGCTGCGAGTGACCACCTCGTTCTTCAGGGGCCCGAGCGTGAGCGGCACGCTGTCCGGCGCAAGCTTCACCCACAAGATCGTTCAGGGCAGCCGGAACAGCCCGCCGCGCATCGAGCTCTCGGCCCGCAGCGCGCTGCGCGGCGAATTCTCGGTGCGGCGCGAAGGCGGCAGCGAAAGCTTCTTCAAGTCGATCGGCTTCGCCGGCGAGGCACAGACCGGCGACGCGGCATTCGACCGGCAGTTCTACCTCGCCGGCGTGTCGCACGATTACCTGCGGGCGCTGTTCTCGGACGCGCAGAACCGCGACGCGGTGCGCGCGCTGTTCGCTCTCGGCTTCGACCGCGTCGAGCTGCGGGACGGCGAGCTCACCGCCGCGCGCAACGGGCACGCCCAGTTCCTCGAACTGAGCGCACTGCGCGGCGCCCTCGAGCAGCTCGTCGCGCTGCGCACCACCGCCAGCGCAATGCAGGTCGCGATGCAGGGCCTCGGCGGCCTGCGCACGCGCCACATCGACACGGTCTGCATGGTCGTCATGGGCATCGCCGTCACCGCATTCATGGCGACGCTGCATTTTCTGGAGCCGATGGTCGACGGCCCGTTCGCGATGTTCTTCGACAGCGGGCGGCCCGCGCTGATCGCCTACGGGGTGCTCGTCGCCGCGACGCTCCTGCTGCTGCGCGGTCGGGCGAACGCGCCGCGCGAACTGCTCATGATCGCGCTGGTCGGCCTGCCTTCGCTCTGGGTCGGCAGCGTCGGCGCGGCGATGCTCGCCAATCAGTACCTCGACACGAGCCCGCCGCAGACCGTCCGCGTGGTTCTGCAGCGCCACTACGCGACGCACGGCAAGAACACCTCGTACCACTTGGTGTTTCCATCCTGGCGCGGCCGCCGCGGCAGCGTGAACATCATGGTTCCGCTGGAGATCTTCCGCAAGGCCGCAGCGAACCAGACCTGGGTCCTCGAAACACGCGCGGGCCATTTCGGCTACGAGTGGGTCGACACACTCGAGCCGATGCCGAACGCCTAGCGCCCGCGTGGCGGCGCGTCCCTTTTATGCGATCCTCGGCCCGACCGCATCATGACGAATCTCTCCAGTAGGCTTTCCGCACCGGCGCTGATCGATGCGCTCGAGGCCGCCCGCGCGCGGCTCGATGCGCTCGCCGACAGTCTGCCCGC
>Ga0209536_100004166_pt1 | contig 22892 bp, 22 predicted proteins | sample DeeMarSeWOR28_12_FD_187461 | JGI IMG/M metagenome (GOLD analysis project Ga0209536, IMG submission 187461) | Marine sediment microbial communities from White Oak River estuary, North Carolina - WOR-2-8_12 (SPAdes) (version 2) | ecosystem: Environmental > Aquatic > Marine > Intertidal zone >... | reverse complement strand
CTCCCATCCCATAAAAGAAAAATTGAAGAAACCAGATAGTTCCTGCCAACCCACTGAAAAGGTAATTGGCAGCAATTGGCGTTTTTCGATTTACATAATCGCCAATGGTTTTATTCTTGATATTCAGGATTATGCTCCAGATGAAATTCGTGGTAAATCCACCCCATAACAAAACAATAAAGATCACATTATTCTGAAATAACGGATTGTGCCCCTGGTCGACGGCCATATTGGCCATGGGCTTACCTGCTTCTATGCCAAAGTTAAAGAAGGCACTTAATATGCCAGAGATGGTAGCAATGATCAACCCTTTCACCAAATTAAACTCCTCATTTCCGGAAAGTTTATTTTCCCTGGCCCATTCCTTTTCCTTGATCATACCGGCTTTGCCGAGCGCACCTATTCCCACAATGCAGATAAGTATACCGAGCAGGACAAGCTTTCCACCATGGCTACCAAGCATATCTGTAAAAGCGACTTTACCTACTGCTGGATAAATATCATAATAAATGGATGGGACTAATGCACCAAAAGTTGAACAAAATCCAAGGATAACGGAATTCCCAAGCGACATGCCCAAATATCTTATTCCAAGACCATAAGTTAAACCACCGATACCCCAAAGCAAACCCATTAAAAAGGTAATTAATTTTGTGGAAGCATCTGTTTCGCTAATGATATTTGAAAAACCGGGCAGCGTGAGAAAGGCTGCCAGCGCGGGGATGATCAGCCAGGAGAAAAAACCTCCCACTATCCAGTAGCTTTCCCAGGCCCAGCCTTTTACCTTCTTAAATGGCATATAAAAGCTGCCTGCTGCAAATCCACCTATGGAATGAAAAATGATCCCCAGTAAAGTTCCCATCAATTATAATTTGGTTAAAAAATACCTGAATAATTTTTTTAATTATACCTGTTAGCAGACCTTCACCACTTCCAGGTTGAGCAAAGCTCCTAATTTTTCAATTTTCGAACTTATATGTCCAACACCAATGGCGCAATGATGAGCTGGTCCGTAGCTGTTCCAGGAATTCACGAAATTTCGCGCCCCAATGTTAAACCTGTATCTGCTGTTCGTGTTACCAATTTCCATAATCGGCCCGGGGACGGATTATGCTTCCGCAGTCAGTAGCATCAATCCGTCTCCTGATTTTCAACCACTGATAACAGCGTAACCGGTCCATTTTTTACGCTCATCTCAACAGAAAGTCCTTTTCCTAATTTCCCATGATATACTTCCAAAGGCCTGACTTTCGTTTTGCCTTCCGCAATTGCGATATGTCCGGGACCATCATGTCCCATCAGGACCATGTCATTCCTAAAATCCATGGCATAGTATTCCGTAAGTGAACCCCCCGGCACCAAAACTATCCATAATCTTCATATTCTGTACATTCTTGAATTCATATTCTCCTGCGACAGGAATACTATTGGCAGTTAACAATGAATTTCCCAATATAATGGATGCAACGGCTTCTTCATTTTCGGGATTTCTACTACCTTTATAATAATAAGCCATCGATCCCAACTTATGGTTTTGGATCAGCTTATCAAGTGCTACTGATGTTCTGGCCGCTTTTTCCAAATCTTCCGGTGAACAATCTTCCTGGATATCAAATCTATCTTGAAACACTTTCAAACGATCTTTGATTTCCTGCTCGCGTACGTTCTTTCTCAACTCGGCCAATTCCTCCACCTTCAGCAGTTCGATATGACCACCAAAACTGGCATAATGTTGCGTCATGTCAGTATAAATGTCAAGCATTCCACTGTAGTTGTGGCCCATACAACCCATGCGGTTGTAAGCCATGATATGTTTTACTTTGGCAGCTTCCACCCATTCAGTTATTTCATTCCAGCACTCAGGGTCATCGTGCAACATGCCCGTTACCTGGTGAAACTGTATGCCTGTCCGTTTAAATACATTGGCAACTTCAGGCACCGGGCATGCGGAACATAAGGCCAGCCATTCTTCCGTCATTTTGGTGCGATCCTTCATCGCATTAAATGTGGGATAATCAATTGCTGATCCAGGTGCCAGATTTAGCACAATGACCGGAACCTTGGCGCGTTGAACTACTGGTATTACGGTGGAAGATAAGGCATAGGTGGTGACATATAAGAATATGAGATCAACATCTTCGGTTCTGAATTTTTTGCCCGTCTCAAAAGCTTTATCCGGAGAATCTACTAAGCCCGCATTAATAATGAGTGGATGTATTTGTATTAGTTTTTCTTCAACGGTTTTTACGTATCCTTCCAATCGCTCTTTTAATCCGGAGAATTGAGGCCAATAGGTGTCGAGGCCAATGCCAAAGAGTCCGATTTTCATTTTAGAAGCACTAGATGCCTTAAAATCCATGGTTTTAAAAATAGTATGAAATCATCTAAAGAAAGAAGTTATTAGCATAAAGATAGAAATACTTGTAATATCTCTGTTATCGTTCCGAGGGATTTTCAGACTTTATACATATATCATTTGAATGTTGGGAATGTTTTTGGAATTTTGATAATTATCATGGGTTTATATAATAAATATCTTCTGCCAAAATTAATAGATTGGACATGCAGTCAGCGTCCAACAATGAAACAGCGTGAAAAAATTATTCCATTAGCCCATGGGGACGTATTGGAAATAGGTATTGGATCTGGATTAAATTTGCCACTTTATGACCATAAAAAAGTAATACGATTGGTTGGTATAGATCCTTCTGAAGCATTGTGGAATGAAAATAACGTTGACATAGAACGCCTTCCTTTTGAATTCAAATTTCTGAAGGCCGTTGCTGAAGAAATACCTGCGGAAGATAACAATTTTGATTCAGTAGTTATCACCTATAGCATGTGCACCATTTCCGATCTATCCAGGGCGCTGAAAGAGGTGAGGAGAGTGCTAAAACCGAATGGGGACCTCATATTTTGTGAGCATGGCAGGGCGCCCGATAAGTCTGTAATCCGATGGCAGAATTTACTCAACCCTCTTTGGAAACAATTTAGTGGTGGTTGCAATTTGAATAGAGACATACCGGGATTAATCCGGGGTAATGGATTCAAAATAAACCGATTAGAAACCATGTATATCCCTGGATGGAAGCCGGCAACTTTTAATTACTGGGGGACAGCTTCAGTTCCTGGAATTTATGTCTGAATCTAGTGCCCGCTGCATTTTACTAAAAACATATATTTTGGACTTGAAAAGGAATTACTTTTTTTTAACTTAACTTATTAATTCAAGCATGAATTGAAGTAACTATTTTGATTATGAAGGGGAAAATGCTGGCATATTGTGGTTTACGATGTGATACCTGTCCGATCCATCTGGCAACCATGGAAAAGGATGAGGACCGCAGGTTTGAAATGAGGGTCTCCATCGTGGAGCAAATCAACAAGCAATACGGAAAAGATTTACTTCCGGAAGATATCTCGGATTGTGATGGTTGTAAGGCAAAAGGAGGGAAGTTATTTAACGGATGTATACAATGCGAGATACGCAAATGTGTATTGCACAGAAATTTAGAAAGTTGTGCTTATTGCGATGATTTTGGTTGTCAAAAGCTACAGGAGCATTTTTGCCTTGATCCTGATTCATTGTCACGGTTGGAAGAACTTCGACAGAATATTTAAAAAAGGGGTAACTATCAAGGTTCCCAAATGGTTGCCGCAATATACCGTTCCGGTTTGAGTTTATCCTGGAAATAATATAAAGTCACTATCTTGCCATCTGGTCTTTGAACAGAACGCACATAGCCAATGTCTCTTCCGGCTCCATCATCTCGGAGCACTATTTCATTAGGCCAGGAATTGCCATTATCCTCACTAATTTTGGCTGCGATTCGGTAGGGTTCTGCCCGTACACCATAAGTTAAGCATAATCGCCCATCCTGGAGCTTTATTAGAGATGGGGGATTACCTTCTCCAAGATCCTTGACCGGAGGATCCAGTAATTTCCAGGTTTTGCCAGTATCATTGCTTCTATACGCATCGATCCAACGATGCGTGTCTTCTCTTCTTCGTATAGTCGTAATATATTCCGTTTCAGATAATTTTACAGTTGAAGGCATTATGCCAAAACCTTCCGGTTCTGGACCAATCAAGCCGACCAGCTCCCATGTTAATCCGCCGTCTTTGGTAATTGCGCAAACGGGTCTTCCTTCCCGGTTGTTTTCTTTTGAAATGGATAAAAATGCCATGCATGTATTTTGGTTAATAACAATGTAGTCGGTTCGCGCCAGGATATTATTCTTCCCAGAAATTTCCAGATTAAATGGGCCCTTCCATGAATGTCCGCGATCATACGAAAAGTATAGGAGTGATGGACCTGTATTGTAATTTGAAAATCGTAAGGTCATGGCAAAATCGGGATGCAAAAAGTTTATCGGCTCAGTAAGATCGGTTGGTTCTTTTCGATTTGGATATTGAGGTTCTGTCCCATGCAGGCTTGATCCCCTGGCCACCAGGATGCCATCAGGTGATGGATCTTCAATGATCCATGTCTGACCACCATCCAGGCTTCTGGCAAATAATGTCCACTCTGGCCTGTCTCGATCAATGTTGTGCATCGTTGGTCCGAGATCTTTGTGAAATCCTTTATCAAATCCGACAAGTATTTCATTTTCCCAGCTCCAGATGCCAAAATTGGCTGGCCATCCACTGAAATATCCTTTTTCATAGGATACGACAATGTGCGTGGGGTTTTCATTACAGGTTGCAAACAAAAAGACAACAACTAATATTTTGAATAATTTCATACTAACCGGATCTGTACTAGCAAATATTTCTGAACGGAACGTTTTATTTGCTCAGGTCTTTATAATACAAATCCTTGGCTTCGATCATCATTCCCGGGTTGTGGCACTGTATGGCGAAATACCCTTTTTTATATTCATCATCTTCATAGGTCATCACTAATTCATCATTTACCCAGATATTTATCATAGGCCCAACAGCTTTCACGCGCATGGTAAACCATTCATCATCTTTTGTAAGTAACCTGGTGGCTTTGCCGGTTGGGGTACCCGGTTTCCACAACCATCCCGTATATGCATCCTGGTTATGGCAAATCTGCGCTTCATAACCTCGGGGGAATCCGTCAGGATTGTCTGCCGGCGGATTGCATCGAAAATACAAACCGCTGTTGCTGCCGCCGCCCTGGTCAATAAGGCGGAACGTGCCCTTCACTTCAAGATCAGTTAATTCAGGGGCTGCATAAATGTGTCCGTTCCCTCCCTGGCCAATAAGCACACCATTTTCCACTTTCCATTCGGCTTTACCTCGAACAGTCCAGTCATTCAGGTCTTTTCCATTAAAAAAGGATATCCAGTTATCCTGCTGACAACCGAAAAATAATGACATACAGGCCACGAATACTATCATTGACAAAAGTTTTTTCATATTTCTATTTTGTTTGTTTTTCAAATATTTATTTACGATCAGTATTTAATTCTATATATTTTAAATGGTGACAGAGCCGTCCTGCGAAGATGTATCATCCATATCCCCGGAAGATGCTTTTAAAATTTCCATGTCGGCACGCAATCGCTGACTGAATAGTGCCATATCTGAGCTGTGAATAATGATGTTCACGCCTTCGTTTATCCAGAAAGCCTGCCGTTCAGGTTCCAGCGAAAAGTGGATCCCAACACCCAGTGTGTAATTCCTCGCTTTTTGAATGATTATTTTAACCGTTTCAACAAAATCCGGATGATCATATTGCTCGGGTATGCCCATGTTGATAGAAAGGTCGTGTGGCCCAATAAAAACTCCGTCCAATCCATTAATACTTAAAAGATCATCCAGTCTATTTACAGCAGGCATACTTTCAATATTGGCAATGCATAAATTTCCAGTATTATATTGGTCAAGATAAGTTTTAAGGCTCAAAGATGGTTTGTTATTTCCACTGATAATATCTTCCAGTTTTTCCCCTTTTAACGGTCGGTATTTCGTTGCACCAACCATTGCTCGTATCTGATCAATTGATTCGAGGTATGGGGCGATCACACCAATAGCTCCATCATCAATCACCTGGCTTGCACGATACGGATCAGGCTTTGGTATACGTACAATTGTCGTCAATCCTAATGCCAGGTAGGTACGGCACATCCTGGAAAGTTCTACCCGATCCAATGCTATGTGCTCCGTGTCCAGGAAAACAAAATCGAGTTTGGCATCAGCGACCAGTTGCGGCCATCTTGGTGCATTTGAGGTGATGCAGGTGCCAAACACCTTTTTACCCTGTAGGAGTTTTTGCCTTAAATCATTTCGTTGAAAATTAGTCATAAATCAATATTGATGCGTATTAAATATCAAAATGATTTAATAAATATACTCAAGCCATATGCCTTTGTACTATAGTTTTTTAATTAATTTAGTTTTGAATTATGTCGTATTTAAAATGCACTAGAGTTTGAATAGTTATGTGATTTATTTGAAATTGATCTTTCTGAATAATGGATAACAAAGAATTTGCTAGAAAACGTGAACCGAGAACCAAAGAATTTGCTATTAATATTATAAAATTATCGGCCTCATTGCCTTATGATTCAGAATATAAGGTAATAAAAAATCAATTGACAAAATCAGGGAAAACATCGGAACTAATTATCGTGAGGCTAACCGGTCAAGAAGTAAGGCTGATTTTACCAATAAAATTAGAATTTGTGAAAGCGAGGCTAGTGAGACCGTTTATTGGTTAGAAATATTGGAAGAACTTAATCAGGGTAAATCTTTTTTCACCAATAATGAACTTAATGAAGCAAAGGAAATATTAGCTATTTTCACTTCAATTGGAAAAAATTTAAAACTTTAGTCACTCCAAACTTAGAACATTTTATTTACTTAGAGATTTATGGACACAACAATACATTTAGAATCCTTTGATAGTTTGTTTTCCAATAATAGATTGAAATGGCACTGCGAGCCGCCCGACTGGAAAATTGATGATGTTCAGCTGCATATTTCTCCGGGAGCCAATACGGATTTCTGGCAGCGGACGCACTACGGTTTTCGGGCTGATAATGGCCATTTTCTATTTGCTGAGGTTAAAGATGATTTTGAGCTGGAGACCCAGGTACATTGTGATTTTAAACATCAATACGACCAGGCAGGTTTGATGATACGCATATCGGACCAGTGCTGGATTAAAACTTCAGTAGAAAAGGAACTGGATGAGCCTAATAAACTTGGTGTTGTTGTGACCAATCATGGATATTCCGACTGGTCAACACAGGATGTTGCCGATGAATTTACGAATTACAAACTCCGAATCGCCAGGAAAGGCGCTGATTATAAAGTGACTTTTTATAGTGAATCAAATAATGAATGGATCCAGCTTCGTTTATTTCATTTGTTTGACGAGCCTGTAGTAAAAGCGGGATTATATTGCTGTTGTCCGAAAGCGGCTGGATTTACGGCTCACTTTGAATACCTGAAAATTGGATGAAAAGGCAAATTGCAGTAGCCTTATTCATGAAAAATGGAGTATTTTCTATAATATTTATACATTATTGACTTTGCTTAAATTACATTTCTAAATAATGGTTGCATGAAAAATTTACCTGAAGGTCTTTGGCCAGTGATGATCACTGCTTTCAAACCTGACAACACCCTTGACCTGGATGGCATCAGAAAAATAACAGACATGTATCTGGCTGCAGGTGCAAACGGAATGTTTGCCAATTGTCTGTCTAGCGAGATGTTCCAGCTGACCAGGGAAGAACGGCTTGAACTTACCAAAACTGTGGTTGATCATTGTAAAGGCAAGGTGCCCGTGGTGGCAACCGGGAGTTTTTATAAGCATGGTTTTGAAAATGCTGAATTTATTAAAGAGATCTATGGCCTGGGTGTCGAAGCTGTTATTCTGATCAGTAGCATACTGGTTGAGCCGGAAGAAAGCGATGAAATCCTCAAACGACGGTTCGAGGAGATTATGGAGGAAACGGGGGATATTCCTTTGGGATTATATGAGTGCCCGATTCCATATAAACGGGTGATCAGTCCTGAAATGATGAAATGGCTTGCTGAGGCCGGTCGTTTCTGGTATCATAAGGATACAACGTGCGATGCAGGTGCAATCAAAAGAAAACTAGATAAAATACGAGGTAGTCATTTCCAATTATACAATGCCGATACTCCTTCAGCCCTTGAATCATTACGCGATGGCGCGAAAGGTATTTCACCTATATCAGGGAATTTCTATCCGGAATTGTATGGCCATTTTCTTAAATTATTTAATGAGGGTGATGAGGAAAGCCTGGAGCTCTTAAATACATACCTGACTGTAATGGACCACCTTACGCATGATTTTTATCCATGGTCAGCCAAACTGTTCCTTGAAAAAAGGGGAATGGATATCTGCACCAATACCCGGATACCGATGAGTAAAATGGCTGTCAAAGACAAAAATATCATCGAAGCACTTTTTAAGATGTTTCATCAAATTCTGGTTGAATTTAGCATTGAGCCTGTAATCTGATCTAACAATTGAGTGAACCTGAATTTTTTTTAATCCAAAATATTAACCAGTGAAAGTTTTAGACCTGATCGTTTTTTTTGTGTATATGCTAGGCGTAACTGCCTTTGGAAGTTCTTTTTATCGAAAGAATAAATCATCAGCAGCCTTTACATTAGGTAATAGTGCCATCCCTGGCTGGGTGGTGACTATGTCGATTTTCGCCACATTTGTCAGTAGCATTAGTTTTTTAGCCTTACCAGGTAATGCCTATCAAACAAACTGGAATGCGTTTGTGTTCAGTCTTTCCATTCCCGTAGCATCCATAATGGCTGTAAGGGTCTTTGTTCCTTTATACAGAAAGGCAAATAGTGCTTCTGCCTACACCTACTTGGAAACACGATTTGGTCCATGGGCCAGGATCTATGCATCGGCCTGTTACCTGCTTACGCAAATTATGCGGATGGGGACTATTCTATATTTATTAGCGCTTCCTGTACATGCGATGTTTGGTTGGAACATTGTGATTATCATCGTTGTCACCGGATTGGCCGTTATGATCTATTCGCTATTGGGCGGGATCCAGGCGGTAGTCTGGACAGATGCGATACAGGGCATTATTATGATATCCGGTGCGTTATTGTGTGTATTTTATATTATGTTTTCCATGCCGGAAGGACCCGGGCAGTTATTTCAAATTGCCAACCAGTACAACAAATTCAGCCTGGGTAGTTTTGGTCTTAGCTTAACTGAATCCACGTTCTGGGTAGTATTGATCTATGGGATTTTCATGAATCTCCAGAATTATGGGATCGATCAGAATTATGTTCAACGTTATATGGCATCCAGGTCCGATCGGGAAGCAAAGCGTTCTGCATTTTTTGGCGGGATGCTGTATATTCCGGTTTCGATTCTTTTCTTTTTGATAGGGACAGCTTTATTTTCCTATTATACGGCTCAACCTGACCTGCTGCCAGCTGAATATACCGATCCGAACATGAGTGACCGTGTATTTCCATTTTTTATTGTAAATCGCCTTCCTGCGGGTTTTACGGGTTTGTTGATTGCCTCCATTTTTGCAGCCGGGATGAGTACCATTTCTACCAGCATTAATAGTGGTTCTACCGTAATTCTTACCGATTACTACAAACGATATGTTAAAAAGGAGGTCACGGATAAAATGTCAATGAAAGTGTTATACATCTCTTCCTTTACCTTCAGTGTGATCGGCATCATTATTGGCGTGGCCATGATCAATGTACAGAGTGCGCTGGATGCCTGGTGGAAATTGGCTTCAGTATTTAGCGGAGGCATGCTTGGTCTGTTTTTGCTGGGAGCTTTTGTGAAAACGGTGAATGTAAAAGGAACTATCATCGGAGTGATTCTTGGATTGATTGCTATTCTCTGGTTGAGCCTTTCACCAATGGTATTTACAGAAGAACCATTGCTTGACTTCGCCAGCCCATTCCATACGTATCTAACCATTGTTATTGGAACAATGATCATCTTCTTTGTTGGCTTTTTGGCGACAATCTGGAATAAGAAAGATAGTCAAAGGTCCGAGGTTAGAGACTCAAGGCCAGAAGGGAGAAGTTAACTTTCAGGGACACCTTAAAATATTACAGAAAGGGTACTTAAGAATTGCACTTAATAATTACCTGTCAAGAAGGAAGAAGAATTGGGTTATCATAGATCTTATTACCTTTGCATATTCGAATAATGTTTTATTACAAATAGAAGATGAAAATCCCTGTTAATTTTTTTTATCCCATTCTGGTTCTGATCATATCAATGACTTCATGTAAGCAAAAGCCCACATCTGGCACCGATTATATCGATATGGATATCGGAGGGGTGGGTCATTTGCTTCAACCAACCCGTCCGACAGTACAGCTTCCCAACCAGATGGTGCGCATGTACCCGATACGGAAGGATTACATAGATGATCAGATTTCCTGGTTTCCCATGAGCACAATTTCCCATCGTAACGGAGAATTATTTGGTATAAAGCCAGTCAATGGAAAACAACATGATAAAAAGTGGAATTACAAACTTACGTATGATCATGATCTCGAAGTAAAAAGACCCTGGTATTATTCTGCCTGGCTTGTGGATGATGAGATCCAGGTGGAATACGCTCCCGGAGAACAAGCCGGGATGTTCAGGTTTAGCTTCAGCGGAGATAACTATTCAATTTTATTCAAGACCCTCCAATCGGGAATTTTGAGCATGAAGGAGAATAATATTCTGGAAGGAGTTGAAGAATTTCGTGGCATGAAGGCCTATGTGTATGGAATCTGTAGCCAGGAAGGTGATGTTGGATTTGAAGGAATTGCAAATCCTGAACAGAATAGAACCAGAAAATCCGGTATGGCATGGTTTGTCAATAATAATCCGGAAGATTTTATCGTATCGTTTAAATATGGCTTTTCTTTTATCAGTATTGAAAAAGCAAAAGAAAATCTGGAAAGAGAAATTCCGGAGTGGGATTTTGAAAAATTGAAATCAAGAGGACAGCGTATTTGGGAACATACAATGGACCAGATAACGGTGAAAGGTGGAGCCGATGCGCAACGTCGAACATTCTACACCTCCCTATACAGGACTTATGAGCGCATGGTGAAAATCAATGAAGGTGGCGAGTATTATTCTGGTTACGACCACCAGGTACACGAAGCTGGGAGGAATTTTTATGCTGATGACTGGGTGTGGGATACCTACCTGGCGCATCATCCATTGCGTATGATCCTTCAGCCAAAACTTGAAGCAGACATGCTTGAGTCGTATGCCCTGATGTATCAGCAAAGTGGCTGGCTGCCACAGTTTCCACTGACTTTTGGAGATAATCCGGCCATGAACGGATTCCACTCAACGATCGTCTTCCTGGATGCCTGGAGAAAAGGAATCCGTGATTTTAACGTTGACCTGGCATATGAAGGAATGCGTAAAAATTCAATTTCGGCCACAATGCTCCCCTGGAGAAACGGTCCAAATTGCAGCCTGGATTCGTTTTATTATGAGCATGGATTTTATCCGGCCTTGCACCCTGGCCAGGAAGAAACAGTACCGCAGGTTCATTCGTTTGAAAAACGACAATCTGTCGCTATAACGCTTGGCCACAGCTATGACGACTGGGCTCTGGCACAAATGGCAAAAGAGTTGGGTAAAGAAAATGATTACAATTTGTTTTTACCTAAATCTCAAAATTATCGAAATCTTTATAGACCGGACAAAGCCTTAATGTGGCCTAAAGATGCTAATGGTAAATGGATCGACATTGATCCCAAGTTTGACGGCGGACCCGGGGGTCGTGATTACTATGATGAGAACAACGCATATACATATGCATGGCAGGTACAGCACGATGTGTATGGATTGATTGAGCTGATGGGAGGTAAGGAAGCTTTTGAAGCTAACCTGGACAATTTATTTAGAGAAGATCTGGACAGAAGTAAATACCAGTTTTGGTCAAAATTTCCCGATGCGACCGGGTTGGTAGGTCAGTTTTCTATGGGCAATGAACCCAGTTTTCATATCCCATATTTGTATAATTTTACATCGTCTCCATGGAAAACCCAAGGACGTATCCGGTTTTTACTGGATGTCTGGTACAAGGATAATATTTTTGGCATTCCGGGCGACGAGGACGGTGGCGGGATGACAGCTTTTGTGGTCTTTTCGATGATGGGATTTTATCCAATTACTCCAGGCATTCCATGGTATACTGTTGGCAGTCCCGTGTTCGAAGAAGTGACCATTGACCTGGAAAACGGGAAGACCTTTACAGTGAAGGCAGAAGGTGCATCAAAAGAAAATAAATACATTCAATCAGCTGAGTTTAATGGTAAATCGATGGATTTGCCATGGTTTTCTCATGAAGACCTAATGAATGGAGGGACACTGCATCTGGTGATGGGATCGAAACCAAACAAAGAATTGTGGCAAGAAGCAAATGTGCGGTTTTTGTATGAGCAATAAATTGTAATTGTCAAGTTTTTACTTAAGCGTATAAGAAAATCAATGCTTTACCATAGTAAATACTTTTTTCCTGTAAAGTTGAACAATTATTACTATAAAGAATACAGAGACGTAAAATATCAATAATCCCGACGGCAACATTTGAATGTAACTCAATATACTCCATGCATTAAGTTCTTTTAATACCACTTTTACCAGTCCTTTCGTAATTGCATCCGCACTTTTACTCGGGAATGCACTGACCATGACGACGATGCTCGCATGATAATCAGGCAGGCACACCATGTAGGTTGTTGTACCTATGTTTCCTCCACCATGTCCAATTGCGTACTTCCCATATGTTAAGCTGGGTTTGTATTCATAAACACCTAGCCCGTAGGCCCGCATGGTTGAAACAGGTTTGAATTTTATAAACTGCAACATTTCTTTCATGGATTGTGGTTTCAGGATCTTTCCTTCAAAAAGGGAATGGGACCACAGGGCTAAATTTTCGGCCGTGGTAAATATACCAGAAGATCCAAATGTGATGGATTCATGTGAGGCTCTTGGTAAGTAGGTAAGGTCAGATTCAGAATTGCCATGAATGAAATTATCACCAAAAACATGCGCTATATTATCTGGTATGGTATCCTCCAGAGATAGGTATGCACGTGATATTCCCAATGGCTTCCAAAAGTACTTTCTGAATTCCGTTGATAGTTTTGATCCCGTAGCTTTTTCAATGATCATGGCAAGTAGTAAGTAATTGGTATTGGAATATCTCCAACCTCTACCTGGCGCAAAATGAGGTTCCTGAATGTATGACAATACCTCCTCGGGTGTCCACACCTTTGCTCTATCTTTTTTCAGGTCATCCCAGATTTTTTCATTATTCCAAAACATATAAATACCGCTTGTATGATTGAGAAGTTGACGAATTGTAATTGAACTGTCAATGTGGGGATAAACTGGCAGCCATTTAGACAATGGATCTTCGAGAGATAAAATGTTTTCCTCGACAAGTTTTAACGTTAAAGCTGCCACTACATTTTTTGTTACACTGCCAATAGCAAACAGCATATCTGGTTTTATACTAACCGTGTCATGAGAAATACCACTTACAGCGGTATATAGTTTGTCATCATTAATTATTGCGGTAGAAGCGCCCCGTTCATTATATTTCTGAAGTGCCCTGGCTAGAACCTTTTCCATTTGGTCCTCAAGTGGCTGATGGGACTTGCGGGAGCAGGATAGATGAAATAATGCAATAATTAAAATTAAGGTATAGCAGCTTTTCATATGGCTATATCCATGATGGCTTATAACATACAACAATCGAAATTATCAGCGGAGTTCATATTCAGTTATTTTTTTTTCATTTTACCTCTTGATTTTACTGTGCACCAACGCTTGAAACATATTGATTTTATATGGATTCTGAATTGTGATAATGCCAGAGGCCTCTTCAGTTTTTGCTGTTAAAATAAAGGTCGGAGTATCTTGAATTACAAAATGTGAAAAATGGTTTTTTTATCTTGAAAATGTATGTAAAAAACCAGTTAGAGTGCCCTTCGACTATTGCGGGATTCTACTTAAAATCCTGGTGTAAACCTAAAAAGCCACTTAATGTACAAAACTCAATTTCTTCGCGCGATTTAGGTATTTACTAATGAGAAGTCATGCTCTCCAGCGTTGCTGTTATGGTAGTGAAAGATCAATCTAACCTCTCAACAATATTTTATTTTGAAATTAAAGAATTGTTAATGGCTCCTTACTATCCAAATGTTCCAATGCCTTTTTCAACTCAGTATAATTATGTAAATTGACAGGATATTCATGACGAATCGGAGTTATAAGTTTAACTTATAAGTCAATAAAATTTATAAATAAAGTTTATATTTATTTTGCTTATTAAAATATTCTAAATCTATACAAATGGAAAACAAAACACATCATAGTAATTCAGCCTACGACGTAAACGAGGAAAGTAAATGCCCGTTTCACCAACCTGCTGGTGGTGGTACGCAAAATCAAGACTGGTGGCCTAACCAGTTGAAGTTGAACATCCTCCGTCAACACTCTTCCTTGTCCGATCCGATGGGCAAGGACTTCAATTACGCCGAGGAATTTAAAAGTCTAAACCTGGAAGCTTTGAAGAAGGACCTTACGAAGCTGATGACTGATTCGCAGGACTGGTGGCCAGCTGACTTTGGTCATTATGGTCCATTATTTATTCGCATGGCATGGCACAGCGCTGGGACATATCGTACAGGTGACGGCCGTGGTGGTGCCGGTGCAGGTCAGCAGCGCTTCGCCCCACTCAACAGTTGGCCTGATAACGTTAATCTGGACAAAGCGCGCAGATTGCTTTGGCCGATCAAACAGAAATATGGTCGTAAAATTTCATGGGCTGACTTGATGATCCTTGCTGGAAACGTAGCCCTGGAATCGATGGGCTTCAAGACCTTTGGTTTTGCTGGAGGCCGTGAAGATGTGTGGGAACCTGAACAAGATGTGTACTGGGGTGCTGAAAGTGAATGGTTAGGTGATAAGCGTTATTCAGGTGAACGCGACCTTGAAAACCCACTTGCGGCTGTGCAGATGGGTTTGATATACGTAAACCCGGAAGGTCCTAACGGAAATCCTGATCCGGTGGCTGCAGCTAAAGATATACGCGAGACATTTAAGCGCATGGCGATGAATGATGAAGAAACAGTGGCGTTGATAGCTGGTGGTCACACATTTGGTAAGACGCACGGTGCCGCACCTGCAACTCATGTAGGCGCTGAGCCCGAAGCAGCGGGCATTGAAGAACAAGGACTTGGCTGGAAGAGCAGCTATGGCTCAGGAAAAGGAGGAGACACGATCACCAGCGGTATAGAAGTTACATGGACCACGACGCCTACCAAGTGGAGCAACAACTTCTTCTGGAACCTGTTTGGCTATGAATGGGAATTGACTAAAAGCCCGGCTGGTGCTCATCAGTGGAAACCGAAGCATGGCATGGGCGAAGGAACTGTACCGGATTCACACGATCCTTCAAAACGTCATGCACCAATGATGTTGACAACTGACTTGTCGTTGAGGTTCGATCCGATCTATGAGAAAATCTCAAGGCGCTTTTATGAAAATCCGGATGAGTTTGCAGATGCATTTGCTCGGGCGTGGTTCAAGCTGACCCACCGGGATATGGGACCACTTGCTCGTTATCTCGGCCCTGAGGTTCCCAAAGAAGAGCTCATCTGGCAGGATCCTATTCCGGCTGTTAAGCATAAACTGATTGAAGGTAAAGACATCGAATCATTGAAAGCTAAAATCCTCGCATCAGGATTGACGGTATCTCAACTGGTGTCGACGGCATGGGCTTCGGCATCAACATTCCGTGGATCAGATAAGCGCGGAGGTGCTAACGGTGCCCGAATACGCCTGGCTCCACAGAAAGATTGGTAAGTAAACAATCCGGCGCAGCTGGCTAAAGTATTGAAGACACTTGAAGGTATTCAAAAAGAATTTAACGGCGCCCATTCTGGTGGAAAGCAGGTTTCACTTGCAGACCTGATCGCTCTGGGCGGATGTGCAGGTATAGAGAAGGCAGCCAAGGATGCAGGTCATGATGTGAAAGTCCCATTTACACCTGGGCGCGCTGATGCTTCACCGGAGCAGACGGATGTAGAAGCATTTGAAGTACTCGAACCTTTTGCTGACGGATTCCGGAATTACCTCAAAGCCAAATACACCATCTCTGCTGAAGAGTTGCTTATAGACAGGACACAACTGTTAACGCTCACGGCTCCCGAGATGACTGTACTTATCGGCGGTATGCGCGTACTCAACACGAACTTTGATAAGTCACAACATGGCGTTTTTACCAAACGCCCTGAGACGCTCACCAACGATTTCTTTGTGAATCTGCTCGACATGCATACCACCTGGAAAGCGGCTTCAGCTTCCCAGGATGTATTTGAAGGTCGTGATCGTGCAACTGGCAAAGTTAAATGGACGGGTACTCGTGTTGATCTCATCTTCGGTTCGAACTCAGAGCTCCGTGCCCTCGCGGAAGTCTATGGATGTGGAGATTCTCAGGAGAAATTCGTGAAGGACTTTGTGGCAGCGTGGACCAAGGTGATGAACCTTGATCGCTTCGACCTGGCATGATTTCAGTATCTTAAAAGAAGAGTTTAAGTACTTAAATATTATAAAGAGGTGGTCTGGTGACGGACCACCTTTTTTAATTGCCAATTCCCTTGTCTAATTATGGAAACGAGCTGATCCTACGGAAACGATATGTCGATTTTTAAATGATCATGCTCCATTTACATGTGAGATGGCACCGCTGCCCTTGGCATTGATAATAAAAGTATAATCATGCCTTCAAAGACGTGCATTTAAAAAGACACACCGATTTTATTAGCCACGTAAATTGAAATATGGATTAGTGCATTCCCGGCTTCAAATACAATAATATCGTCTAATTTTTGTCAATATTATTTATCGCACTAAGTTATTTATCAATGACGTTGAAACGCAATTACAAATCTGGGTATTTGTAAAACATCATATCCTACTATGTAGATTTCAGAAGACTTTTTTAATAAACCGATTACTTCGTTGTACGGGAATACATCCTTAAAAACTAAAGGTTTCTTGATATTTAATAAAGCATATTGGTTTTGAATATCTACCATCGATGTCCAATTACCCATTGATAAAGTGGATGTTTCTGTCCATGCAATAATGTTGGGCACAATTTCCATAACATCTAGGACAATAGTGGGCTTTGGATAGATTACCGCCCAAACACTGTCGGTCAGGTTTGAAAAATTAGGCCGGGAGTTATAAATTCGTAAAGAATTAATATTTGCCAGCGTGTCTAAAAAGTCCATGGCAAAATTCCCATCATCTGTAATGGACACCGTGCCCATGTCTCGCACATTTTTTTTGTGATCTCCCCACAGTTTATTTTGTTTTTTATACGAAAGAGCACCGATATCACTAAATATATCAAAGTTGCCATCCAACGAAGCATGCTTGGCATTTGGATAATAGCTAAATGCTCCATCCGTTTTCACATAATACTTTTCAAAACATATATTGATATACCTTATTGTGATGCTTTCAGTACTTTTCTTATTTTCATTTGAGGCATCCTTCCAAAGATGTCTGAGCAGCATTTTAATGCCTTTGCCCTGTCGCAGGTTCCATTCATGAATCTCTGGCAAATCGTCTTCATTGGGATAGGGATCAGATAGTTGTTCAATTGCAGATTTGAAAAGCTTGTCCTGGTATTTCAACGGGAATTCCTTATAACGATCGTTCCCATCATTATCCCTGAAAGCGTTCAGGATTGAAGCCGTATTATTCAAATCGAATATCATTAATTTCTTCGTTTTCCAATTTTTAGGCCCCCACAAACCGGTGGTGCTGTCCTGAAAATCATACATCCACTTTAACATCGTATGTTTCCATTCCGATGAGAACGTGTACAAATTATTCCTTTCAAGGGTGCCGTCAGGATCAGCTCCACCTAACATATTGCGGGCAAAATGAAAAGACGTTTGTGGGAATTTTGAAGCTATCCAGCCAACATATGATATGTCGTCCAAAAAGGCTGTGAGTTTCTCCGGGGTATTGATTTCATCAAGAAATTTTAAGGGATATTTTAGTTTCAACGGAGCTGTTGTTGAATCCACCAAAGCTTCCATATGATTTATTATATTTTGTGAAACCTCCCAGTATGTGCAATAGGGGGCAGATTCATCGATAAATGCACCGGTTTTGGAATTTTGTAAGTTTAAATAAAAATCAATTTCCTCCTGATTGTTCCTGAATTCAGGAGGTTTAATTAATCCATCTCTTTTACTAAGTTTTGCATGAAAATCAGCAAGCCCGGTTAGTGCTTTTATATATTGGCCCTTATCAAGATAATATCCAAAACCAAGCATTTTAAATTCAAAATCACCCATGTAATACCCCTCTTCCTGCAAAGCTTTATTCATGCTGAACAATTCCTTTACCCGGGTTTGAACCTGATTTTTTAGTACAAAACCCGCAATCATAAATACAGCAATTGATGAACCCAGTATTAAAAGCAGTTTTGCTTTTCGTGCCATTGTTGATTACCTTTTTAAAAAATGTTATTCGTTTTTACTTTGGCAAACATATTGGCTAGTCGCTGACCTTCCAAAGCTTAGGTACAGAAGGTCCTAAAAAGTGATGAAGTGGAAGGTTAGCTTAAAACAGTCATTTCTAGTTGGTCCTTCAGGGTTTTATAAAACGATCTTGACACTGGTATTTCCTCCGTTTCGCCATCGAATACAACCCTGGCATTTTTCATGTTGCCTTTGAGATAGGCTGCCCGTTTGAGGTTAATGATAAAGGCCCGGTGACATCTGAAAAATTCGGGTAAAGGAGCAAGTTCTTTTTCGACTGTATGCAGGCGGCCTCTCTTTGTTATCTTATACATTTTCGCCTCTGGCTCGCATAGACAAAATTTCAGATAATTGCCTATAGACTGTATATAGATGATTTTATTTCTATTGATTTCGATTTTTTCTTTCTCTAAAGAAATGGAGATGACATCCTTATTTTTCTTTTTGGTAGCGTCTAGTCTTTGTTTTACTATCTCATATTGCGAGCTTAACTCTTTATTATGGATCCTGGCCGATCTGTTGTTGTAATAGAAGAACTCTATGACACCAATGATAAGGAAAATACTGGCCACATGATACAATAATTTAAAAAACCAATGAATGGTGAGGGGCATATCGCTGGTAATAAAGTAGGTAAATATATGTACTGCAATAGTCAGCAGTATCGTGGCTGCCAGGAAACTTATCAATTCATCTCCAAGCGTCCATATTTTTTTCTTTTTGAGAATGTGCCTGACAATGTGAAAATTAAAATAAGCGTGCAGATAAGCGAAGAGTGCATATCCCGGAAACAAAACTACTTTTAGCTCCAGATCCTTGTCTCTGAAACCGAAAGGTTGAAACAAAAGAAATATAAGAAGAATTACAATGGCTGAAAACAGACCGTTCTTCCATATTTTATTTTCGCGGTCATATTTTGAGAATTCTCTATTTAAAAAATCCATTGTCAGAATATACTCATTAAAAAATCTTTATTTGATCGATGTTATGTCAGTTACTACGTGACTTACCCGAAATTGGTTTGATAGGTTTATTGGAATTATTCTGGTTGACGTTCGCAAAGTCTCTGATTGTCAGTACCCACTATTTGACTAAATTTTGCCATATTATTCTAATTTTTGCAATGAGTTCACGCGAACGTTGCCATTGAAATCAATTTGGAAAAGGAGAAATTGGTAATTTTTCTACCGCCAATTTCTTCTCCGAATCTCAGGAGTTGGCCTTAACATCCGACTAACATCTGTAAGCAGGCCTTTTCAAATATCTTTAAAAAGACCGTTTACTACTGCCCTTTGCAAATGATGCAGTTAGCTTATGAATGTTAGTGATTATTTTGCTTATTTCTTTCTTATTTCTATGATTTCAAGGTTTATCAAGGTTGGTACGAGCTCCAAACCGTAAGTTTCCAGAAGATAATTTCTCGCGTTATCCAAGTTAACTAAAGGAAATTTCAATTCAAAAAAGCCAAAAATATTGGTTTTATCGTCAATATAAGTTCCAAATCTATTTTCAATTTCCAAAACCAAATCAGACAATAGAACACCCTCACCTTTCCAGAAGGTTTGGTTGGCAGATGTTTTCTTGCCATGATATACCTTGTTGGGATTTAAGGCATTATGCGCAAGGAGGCTGTCATTGCTGACTATCAATTCAAACCCATTTAACCGCTTAGGATTGCTTTCGATTACAAGAGATAGCTCATTTAATAATGATTTGATGATCGCTCCTCTAACTTCACTTCGTGGTAAATCCTTTGAGATTATGAATCGGATATCATATTTGTTTGTGTCAGCAACAGATATCCTGCTTTGGCTTTTCTGAAGAAGGAATGCCATGACATCACCAAGTGAATGATTAACGATACTTAATTCACTTGCGTCTAATTTCCAGCCAGAGGCTTCATTCATATAATCGTTTTTTGTGACGGAAATGGGATATGTATAAGCTTCCTTGATGTCGCTGTTTGATATGGTGATAGAGATGCCATGATCCCCTTCCACCTGAGGATAATATTTCTTGTCTAATAATGCGTCAATTAATTCAGTATCGAGGTGCGAAGGATGTCCCTTCCATCTCAGAAATCCATCACTATCAATTAAAAATGTTGTTGGATACCCCTCAAACTCATACGCATTTATGGTGGTGTAAGACGTGTCACTGCCAATGTTTGACAGCATCTTTTTTTTGGATAGAAACTTCTGTACCTCCTGCTTGTTCTCATATGTAATCGCGATGAAAACGATGCTGTCATTTTGATACTTTTCTGACAGGTCATTCAAGTGAGGGATCGTGTAGACACATGGAGCACAATGCGTAAACCAAAAATCCAAAACAATGGCTTTTCCTTCGATTTCCCGGGGATCAGCATGCGGATTATCGATCCATTCGTCAATAGATATTGCAGGAGCTTTCTTGCCTGCTTCAACCTGGGCTAAAACATTATAAAAAGTGAACGAAAGGAAGCCTATCAGTACAATTATTCTCATAAAGATTAGGAATTAAGCATAACTGTCTGGCAAGCATGCTTAGGGATTAAATCGTCTACCTGCAGGCAGGTTGCGCGGGCCTGGTTGTCGTAAGCAGCCTTGAGCGTTGGAAACGTTTTAATCCCCTGAAACCCCAGAAAGGGACGGAGCCAGCGTCTCTCGATCAAACCCTATGGATGCTCGCCATTGTGCCATTTGCACAATTGTAAAATACGATTTTTATCACAACATACAATTTGAAAATCTACCTTTATTTAAAATAGTAGTGTTTTTGTTCGTTTAATATATACTTCTGTGTATCAATTAGCAGTAGTTTAACAGCCACAATAGTTGTGTGGAGTTTTTTACTCCTTTATTTAGATTCTTTGGTGAAGAATTCTAATCGCCTCAATTATTCCCTTTTCGTTGATTTTATAAAAAATGATATGTGATTTTACATTGATTTCCCAATAGTTCTTACGGTTATGTTCATATCTTCTGCCCAGATCACGTTTTTTACTAATCTCTTTAATTTTGTCAATGATTAGTTTATAATATCAGTCGGCTTGTTCGGTTGACCAATTCTCATGTGTAAACTCCCAGATGTCAATTAAATCAGAATGAGCTTTTGATGAAATTGTATATTTCATCTGCTCTTATGTTTTTCATGTAATTCCTTTAGAAGAATTTCTGGATCGAAATCCTGTACAAAGCCACTTTCCTCTCCGTCAATAAGAGCTTTCGTCAATACACTCTTTTTTTTCTCATGTTCCTCTAAAAGTCGAAGTCCGGCTCTAATTACTTCACTCGCAGAATTAAATTGCCCACTTCTAACACGTTGAGAAACAAAGTTTTCAAAATGATCTCCCAATGCTATTGATGTGTTCTTCCCTATAGTAATAATGTTATCCAAGTTACCAATTATTGGTAATAATAGAAATTCATCGCGACATTCCACACGACTAACGAAAATGCACGATCAGAGTATTATCTATTATAGATGTTGTTAAGATGCCAGGGTTTAAGGTTGCTGTCAGCTACCTATACGTACCAGATGATATCCTACCATCTCCTGGCTGTTGCGTACTAACAGGATATCACCTGCTATGGCCGGATGGTTCCAGGTTTTGCCTTCAATGGCTTCCATCAGTGCAAGTTCTTCAAATTTGTCTGGATTAGCCTTCACCAGCACCAGTTCACCCTTTTCTGTTAGCACCATAAGTAGGTTCTGGTTGGCCAGTAAGAGGATTTGCCCTCCATAACGTCCGCTTCTCCATTTACGTTCACCATTTTTTAAATCGATGCATACCAACAGTGGTCCATTATAACCATAAGCATACCCTTTGTGCATGACAAAATCATTGAATTCTTTTCTTGAAGGCTCAACATAATCAGAACAATAAGAAATAAATATATAACTAGGAATTTTATTAAAACTTGATGAAAGAAAAAAACGAACGCTTTTATCCCTTTCAATCACTGATTTATTTCTCAGTGCGAAAAAATCCCAATCGATATCCAGACACTCATTTTCTGTTAGATTATAATATCTGCTACTATTATACTTTTGAACCTCATATTTTAGAGGATATCTTTTTCGTGATATAAGTAAAAGTTTTTATTGCCAGGGTATATCCCCTCTATCGTCTTTTGCGCCCTGGGAGGAAAGAAAATGGGTTTGACCGCCAGACTGGTCACATAGTGAACCCTAATCTATATGTGTGGCCATTGACATTTCTGGAACACCACAACATGTGGCCGGAATCTTAGGCCGAAGCGTTGGAACCGTAACCAAACAACTTTCGCGGGCACACAAACACCTGCGAACAATGCTGGAAAGGTCAGAAAAATGACCGGCAAAGATAATATAGAAAA
>Ga0209536_100004165_pt1 | contig 22896 bp, 19 predicted proteins | sample DeeMarSeWOR28_12_FD_187461 | JGI IMG/M metagenome (GOLD analysis project Ga0209536, IMG submission 187461) | Marine sediment microbial communities from White Oak River estuary, North Carolina - WOR-2-8_12 (SPAdes) (version 2) | ecosystem: Environmental > Aquatic > Marine > Intertidal zone >... | reverse complement strand
CGGGAACTCAGGGCCTGCCGGCACATGCACAACACGGTTACCATACCCCAAGTCATGCAGCACGTGCGGGACGTGCTCGTCCTGGGAGCGCGTGAACACATCTACATGCACGCCCATACGCCCCAACTGACGCGTTAGCTCGCGCACGTAGACGTTCATCCCGCCCGTATCCTTACCGCCCAGGGTTGCTAGCGGACAGGTATGGTATGAAAGCATGGCAATTCGCAGCACTATTATCCTCTCCACCAGTATAGACGTTGTGTGCCTGTAAAAACTTGCGAGTTTACTTATAATCCTTTATAATCCCGCCGCAATGCAAGCCACCGTAGCTCAGCTGGCAGAGCAGACGCTTCGTAAGCGCCAGGTCGTGGGTTCAATTCCCACCGGTGGCTCAAAGTTAATATGCACGAGATGACTACTACTACCACTACGATGACCACGACTCTTCTTCGAAGAGCCTTTGCTTCGTGCTGCTGGTAGACTGACATCTCACCACATATCTACTCACAAAACACGGAGCAATCGCTCCGTGTTTTGATTTTATCACCCTTCGCCTAAGGAGCCATTTATGAAAGATACACTCGTGATGAAATTTGGAGGCACATCGGTCGGAAGCGTAGGAGCCATTCGGCAGGTTATAGAGATCGCGCGGAACGCAAAGTCGAAGTGGCGCAACGTTGCCATTATCGTCTCGGCCATGAGCGGCGTGACGGACAAACTGCTGAGCGGCGCAAAGCATGCGGCAGCAGGTGATGACAGTATGGCTGAAACGATCGCCAACGATATAAGCAAAAAACATTTCGAAGTGTTAGGGCAACTTGCGCCAAATGCTATTCAGGCGCGCGAAGCCATTGAAACTCTGTTGAACGAATTCGTTTCCCTGTGCCATGCCATCTACGTGCTAGGAGAAGCCTCCCCGCGTGCGCTGGATGCGATTGCATCACTCGGCGAGCGCATGAGCGCCCCACTAGTCGCTGCTGCGCTCAACCAGGCTGACATCCGGTCAAGTGCGGTGGACACACGCGAAGTGCTGGTGACCGACGATGTTCACCAATTTGCATCACCAGACATGGATGCTACCCATCAGCGGGCGGAGCAGATGATTCAACCGCTCTTCAAGGCAGGGGAGATTCCGGTCATCACCGGGTTCATCGGCGCCAGCCGGGAGGGCGCTGTCACCACACTGGGACGCGGAGGCAGCGATTTTTCGGGAGCAATTTTCGGGGTGGTGTTAGAGGCGCAGGAAATCTGGATCTGGACCGATGTTTCAGGCGTGATGTCCACCGACCCACGCATCGAACCTTCTGCACGCACGATTCCTGAAGTCACCTACAAGGAAATCTCCGAGTTGGCTTTTTATGGCGCGAAGGTGCTGCATCCGAAGACCATCCGCCCGGCACTGGAGCACGGCATAACGTTGTGGGTCAAGAATACATTTGAGCCAGGTTCGGCCAGCACGCGCATCATCGAAGACGGGAACGGGCAAAAGGGGCACATCCGCGCGGTGACGGCCATTCGCGGGCAGTGCCTGATCACGGTGGAGGGGCGCGGCATGTTGGGCGTGCCTGGTATCGCGGCGCGCCTGTTCAGCGCCGTTGCGCGCAGCAAAACCAGTATCGTGATGATCTCGCAGGCATCTTCCGAGCAAAGCATCTGCTTCGTGGTTCCATTCGCCGCGCGGCAGATCGTGAAGCAGGCGCTGGAAGAAGAGTTCCGCCAGGAGATAGCCCGCCGCGACATCGACCGCATCAGCGCTTCTGACGACTGCGCTATCGTTACAGTGGTCGGCGCGGGGATGCGCTCCACACCGGGCATCGCCGGGAAGGTTTTTAGCGCAATTGGCGCTGAAACTGTAAACGTGATCGCCATCGCGCAGGGTTCGTCAGAGTGCAGCATCAGCCTGGTGGTGGACGGTCAGGAGGCGGATACGGCTATCCGTGCCATTCATAGATTGATTGTTGATTAAATCACCGAAAATGAACAGAGATAAACGGTGATTGGTTTGACCAGAACCATTTATTCAGACAACCTTTGTCCATCCTTGTTTATCTCCGGTGAACTTGAATTACGAACACAAAATTAAACAACTTTTTCACATAGGAGACATTATGTCAAAAACAAAAGTAGCCATCTTAGGCGCGACCGGCGCAGTTGGGCAGCGCTTCGTGCAACTGCTGGAAAATCATCCCTGGTTTGAAGTGAGCGCATTGACCGGCTCTGAGCGCTCTGTTGGTAAAAAGTTCGGGGAAGTTTGCAATTGGATTCTCCCTGGCTCTGTGCCGGAGTACGCGCGTGGGATGACAGTCATCCCATCAGACTCGGACTTCGATGCTCGTTTGATCTTCTCCGCGCTACCCTCGCATCACGCCCGTGACCTGGAGCCTGCTCTCGCTAAAAAAGGCTACGCCATCTGTTCGAATGCTTCCGCCTGCCGCACCTGGGACGACGTTCCCATCCTGATCCCAGAAGTCAATGCGGATCACACGCGACTGATCGATATCCAACGAAAGCAGCGAGGTTGGAGCGGCTTCATCGTGACCAATCCCAACTGTACCAGCACCGGTCTGACTATCGCCTTCCGCGCCTTGCACAATGCCTTCCGCATCAAACGCGCTTTCATCGTTTCGATGCAGGCACTATCCGGAGCAGGTTATCCGGGCGTGCCCTCGCTGAACATTCTGGACAACGTTATTCCATACATCGGCGGCGAGGAAGAGAAGGTAGAGAGAGAGCCGCTCAAAATGCTGGGAACTTTCAACGGACAGAAAATCGAATTTGCACCCATGACATTTTCTGCGCACACCAACCGCGTGGCAGTAACAGACGGACACTTGGTGGTTAGTTCGGTGGAGTTTGAAACTATAGTAACGCCTGAAGAAGCGAAACGCACAATGATAGATTTCGAAGCTCCCGAAATCGTGGCGGGGTTACCATCCGCGCCCAAACCTGTGATTGTCGTTCGAGATGAATCTGACCGACCACAGCCGCGCCGGGACCGGGACGAGGGGGAGGGCATGGCCAGCGTGGTTGGGCGCGTGCGGCCAGATCCTATTTTCCACATCAAGTTTGCCAACCTGGCGCACAACACCATCCGCGGCGCGGCAGGAGGAGCTATTTTGAATGGAGAATTGCTCAAGGCGGAAGGGAGAATATAGAGGTCGACTTTGAGATGTATATGCTTTTGGGTCTAAAACCTGGCTTGTATCCACATCTGTTTTCTTGTATAGTGTATTCATTGAATAACAGATAAGAATATATTCTTTGAGGAGATGATATATGTCCGCTGCCCCTGACCTTTTTGAGAAGAACTCAATTAATTTCGAAATCGGGCAATCAGCCGAAATATTTCGCATCAAGCAGCCAATGGCTGCTCCTGAAATTTTTAGTACACTGGGCACATCAAAAGCGCGGGCTTCTATTCTAGTATGTGGAAGTACAATCGCATTTAAACCCCATGTCAAGAACCGACTGTTAGACTTGATCAGCCGCGGCGTTGCCCAGGCTGCATTGGATAATGAAGCTGTCATCCTTGATGATGGCAAGAATATAGGGGTGAGCGAGATTGTCGGACAGGGCGTAGCAGACCGGGGTCGAAAAACGACGCTCATTGGCATCCTACCTAAAATGGGCATCCCGGACGAATCGGCCGCAGGCGACTTCAAATCACTGGACCCAAACCATACTCACTTCGTCGTCTCTGAGCAGGAACAGCAGGGCTGGCAAACAGATACGATGTGTCAGTTGGCAGAGGCAGCTACTGACAACAAAAAATGGACAATCACCCTGCTAGTGGGTGGAGAACTGCAAGGGTACGCCCTGGACACAGCGCTAGAAACAGTACGCAGAAAATGGCCATTGGTGGTGATTGAAGGTAGCGGCCCCCTAGCAGACAAGATCGTCAAATTCAAAAAATCTCAACAAACAGCAGCAAAACGCACAGGGAGAGTATGGAAGTGGGTCAATACACTTCCCGGATTGAACCGCTTGAAGCGCTTGCAAGTTACCAACCCGCGTCTTTTCGAAATAATCAGCGATGGGAACATCTCGATTATCGGGAAGGAGTCGGATGCCAGCCAACTGCGTAAATTGATCAGAAGTCTCTTCACCGATCCACACAAAGAGGATGTTTTATGGACAGCCTGGCAACGCTTTGCCGAATATGATCTTAATTCGAGCAAACATCGGGACCAGTGGCGCAGGCTTAAAAACATTCCTCTCTTTTTGGGCGCGTTCAGCACCCTGATGGTTTTGGTTTATTCCGCTTCAGACGCGAATCTCGTTGTCGAAGGAGCGCGAAATTCACTATGGGTTAATGCATATTCAACATTTATGTCTTGGTTAGCAAGCTTCAAATCCATCCCCGGGCTGGATTTATTCTTCCGCTTCACAATCATACTCCTGCCAATCACTTCTTCTGTGATTCTAAGTTTTGAAACACGCTTGAAGCTTGGCAGCAAGTACATCCTTTTACGCGGCGCAGCCGAAGCAATCAAACGGGGGATATATAGCTTTAGAACGCTCCACAAGTTAAACGTGAGCGCCCCTGACGATAAGCGTCTCCAATATAACGAGCAAGAATTGGCTGAACACATGTCGACAGTCAGTAAAATTTTGCTGGATTCAGATGTCAAAGAGTCTGCATTCAAGCCCTATGAAGGCAGTATCCCGCCAAACATGTATGGAGCCGAGGCGTACGACAATGGCTTTTCCGATCTGGGCCCCGAGACATATGTCAAGATTCGTATTGGAGATCAACTTAAGTTCTATACATTGCGTACCAATCAACATGAAAAACGCATCCGACGCCTACAGATCTGGATGTTGGTCTGGGGCGCCATTGGCACTTTCCTGGCTGCAATCGGGGCACAATACTGGCTCCCATTGACTGCCACAATTGTGTCGGCAATGACCGCCTTCCTGGAATATCAGCAACTTGAGCAAATCGTAACAAAATATAATCTGACAAAGACCAGTCTTGAGAATGTCAAGTCAAACTGGTTAGCCCTGCAAGAAACCAAGGTAAGTGAAGAACAGCGTCAGAAAAACATCCAAAACCTTGTTAGGGAAGTGGAAGCCATTCTGGAAAGTGAAAATCAAGGTTGGGTTCAGTATGTCAGTCAAGCGCAAGAACAAAAAGAGAGAGCTGCCGCGCAGACAGATGAAACGCCCCTTCAAGGTGAAGACAAAGACAGTTGAAATATTTTCAACTTCTTCTACTCACATCAGAACGTCCCCCGCGGGGGGCGTTTTCTTTTCATTCGGTCTCTCTAAAAATCTAATCCAAACTCTCGACGCCGGACGATGGGGAAAAAATTACAAGGTAAAATGACGGAACCACACTGGGAGGGCACATGGACGCCAAAGACTTAATCGGCCATATTTTCGGCGGGAAAGTTTTGGATGTTGCCACCGGCAACGGAGGCTTCATTCATTTCTTGTTGGAGGGGTTGAAAGATTACGAAGAGATAATCGGAATCGATACCAAGGAAGGCGTTGGAGCAGTTTTTACAGAACAGTTCGCGGACAAACCTATCCGATACCAACAAATGGACGCGGCGCAGATGGCGTTCGCTGACGAGTCTTTCGATACGGTCTGCATTTCGAACTCCCTGCACCATATGCCGGATTTATCACACACATTGAGTGAGATGATGCGCGTACTCAAGTCGGGTGGATACCTGATCGCACTGGAAATGTATTGTGATAACCAGACTCAGACACAAATGACGCACGTCCAATTGCATCACTGGTGGGGAGAGGTAGATCGGACACAAGGCATCAGCCACAATGAAACGTTCAGGCGCGAAGAAATTGTGGAAATGGTAGCAGGCCTGAGTCTGGTCGAGGTGCGCATGCTGGATCTGTCGGAACTGAACGAGAATCCACATGATCCCGAAATCCTGGCAGAAATCAATCCTGTCATAGACCGCTATATCTATCGGGTTGAGGGGCATCCGGAACTACAAGTGCACGGTGAGTCATTGCGTCAGCGACTGGAAGAAGTTGGCTTTGACGGGGCAGCATCCTTGTTTGTGATCGGCAGGAAACATGAAAATTTCACATTCGATTGATATTGAAAGTTCTCCGGAGGAGGTCTTCCACTGGATAAAAGACCCGGAGCGGGCCAGGGAGTGGATGACCAGCGTGTCAGAAGGCGAAATGTTGACTGGAACCCCAAATACTGTTGGCTCCACTTTTCGGGAGGTGGTAGAAGATCAGAACGGTAAAACGGAAATGTATGGCGTAGTAACTGGCTATCAAGAGAACGAATCCATCGCATTTCACTTGAGTGGAGAATTCAATATAGTAGATGTTGAATTCCGCCTGGAAAAAGTCGGCCAGCGAACGCGTGTAACCCAAACCGCGGATATTCACTGGAGGGCGATTATGAAGGTTATGAGCATTTTCCTTGGCCAACGAATTAAAAAGGAAATCACTGCGCAATCAAAAAGGGAGTTTGCTAAGCTAAAAGAGCTTTGCGAGAAAAAATAATATAGCTTGAAACGCCCCTTTCAGGGCGTTTCTGTATACCCATTCTCATCAAAAATCCAACTGCTCATTCGGCACATCGAAGATTGTGTCGTGCGACGGAAGCAGCTCTCTCGTCATCCCCTCCAGCCGGAGGTTAGATCATTGAACAACTTCCTTTAGCGAATCCGCAAAAATATTCAACGCGTCGTTTACCTGACTCTCGGTCACGTTCAACGGCGGAATCCAGCGCACCGTGCTGTCGTAGGTGCCGCAGGAGAGCAGCAACAGTCCGCGCTCTTCAGCAGCGTGGATGATTTTCTTTACCAGCGGTTTGGCCTGCTTGAACTTTCCATCCACTTCAAACTCGGAGCCAATCATCAAGCCCAGACCACGCACATCACCAATCTGCTGATATTCTTCCTGCAACTTTCGCAAGCCTGTTTGCAGTTGCAGGCCACACTGGTTGGCATTTTCCAGCATTTTTTCCTCGCGCATAGCTCGGATGGTGGCAACCGCCGCCGCGCAGGCAACCGCATTTCCGCCGTATGTTCCGCCATGCGATCCGCCCGGCCATTTCTTCATCAGATCGAGATTGCTAAAGACACCCGAGAGCGGCATGCCAGAAGCGAGGCCTTTAGCTGCAACGATGATATCTGGCTCAACGCCGTAGTGCTCGAAAGCGAACCATTTTCCTGTACGTCCAAAACCGGATTGGACTTCGTCAAGAATGAGCAAGATGCCATGCTTATTACAAACCTCGCGCAAGCCCTTGAGAAAGCTCGCTGGCGGCGGGACGTATCCGCCCTCGCCCAAAACTGGTTCAATCAAAATAGCAGCTACATCATTGGGAGAGATCTGCGAGACCAGCAGTTCTTCAAGTGCTTCGAGTGCATAAACCCCAGCCTGCTCCTCGCTCATTCCCAGATGATACGCATAGGGATACGGCGCGACATACACACCGGAGGTCAGCACCTGCGGCCCCATTTTGTAAACAGTTTTGGAGGTGGTCAATGCCATCGTCCCAGCAGTGCGCCCATGGAAAGAGCCGCTGAAGACAATCACACTGTGCTTGCCAGTGGCGTTACGAGCCAGCTTGATGGACCCCTCCACCGCTTCGGCACCAGAATTGCTGAAGAAGAAGCCATCGATACTGGGGGGAACGATCGAGCGCAATTCTTCGATCAATTGCATCATCGGTTTGTGTACAACGATGTTAGCCTGGGCGTGCAAAAATTTCCCGGCCTGCTCGCGAATGGCTTCGACCACTTTCGGGTGACAATGGCCGGTATTGGTCACACCAATGCCGCAGGTAAAATCGAGATATTTCTTGCCATCCTCGGCGTAGATATATGAGCCTTCCGCGCGTTCCGATTGGATCGGGAAAATGCGCGACCAGACTGGGGACATGTGGGGGAAATTTTCTTGATAGGTGTTTGTCATCGTTTCTCCATTTGAAATACTTACTGCTATTTACTCACACGAAGTAAGTATACCTGTTTGCATTTTCATACTCTTTGCAAAACTGCCAATAATTTATCGCCGCCTTTGGCTGTAGCTTTAGCAATAACGCCTATTGGGCATTATAGCTTTTCCTAACAATTACCTCAAATAATTCGAGGGCAAGGATGATCTTTGTCATTAGTCTCATCTCCTTAATTCCTCAGGGAGTGTGACATTCCAAAGGTTAATACAACAGTGCAGTCTTCAATCAAAAAGACCTGACAATTATACATCTGCCAGGTCTTTCTATTCTCTATTTTCTTCTCCCTGCTCTCTTCACTCCACAATTTTGATCGGCAGTGCGTTTTCTTTTCCAAGCGCAGCTACGCTGACTTTGGCGGCCACGTTTTGCGCGATGTCTGTCAGCGCTTTAGCAACGGGTGAGTCGGGGTGGGTAACCGTTATAGGTTTACCGCTGTCACCGCCCACACGCACTTCGGAGTCCATCGGCACTTTGCCGAGGAAGGGCACTTCCATGGTGTCGGCCAGTTGCTCGCCTCCGCCGGAACCGAAGATGTCCATGCGGGTGCCATCTGGTAGGTCCAGGTATGACATGTTTTCGATGATGCCCAGGATGGGCACTTCCAGTTGGCGGAACATGTTCAGGCCGCGGCCGGCATCTTCAAGGGAGACAAGCTGCGGCAGGGTCACGATGATCGCACCGCTCAGGGGCAGAGCCTGCGCCAGGGATAGGGCGGCGTCGCCTGTGCCGGGGGGCAGGTCCACGATCAGGTAGTCCAGTTCACCCCACTCAACATCGCCCAGGAACTGGCGGATGGCCGAGTTGAGCATCGGTCCGCGCCAGATGAGAGGTTGTCCAGGCTTGACCAGCAGTCCCATCGAGATCATTTTTATATCATAGGCCTTGGCCGGGATGAGCTTTTCGCTCTTCGGGGGCGGCAGTTTTTCCACGCCCAGCATGGTGGGGATGTTGGGGCCATAAATGTCGGCGTCCATCAGACCCACGCGCGCGCCGCTCTTGGCCAGCGCAATAGCGATGTTGACCGAAACGGTGCTCTTGCCCACGCCGCCTTTTCCGGAACCGACCGCGATTGCATTACGGATGGGCATCTGGACCAGCCCGCGCATACGACCATCGTTGGGGACGTCCGAGTCCATTTTGATCTCGACACTCTCCACGCCTCCTACGGACATTACAGCCTGTTCGGCTTCCTTCTGTATTTGTCCTCGCAAGGGGCAGGCTGGTGTGGTCAGCATGATGCTGAAGGACACCTTTCCGCCTTCGACATTAAGTTCGCGGATCATGTTCAGGGTGACCAAATCGTCATGCAGTTCAGGCTCTTGTACTGTTCCCAGAGCAGCAATCACTTGTTCTTTTGTGGGTTTGTCTGTCATTATTTTCCTATCGTTAAAAAAGATGTCATTGCGAGCAGGCCGCAGGCCAGTGTGGCAATCTCGAATACATTCGTTGCATGAGATTTTCACAACCCCTTGGTTTCGATACACCATCCTTCGACAAGCACTCAGGGTGGTTACTCAACCAGTGGGCCTCGCAATGACAATTGTAAACTACTTTGCTGCTGCAGCAGCCTTGGCTGCTTTAGCTTCTTCTTTTATTCGTCGGGCTTCGTCTTCACGAGCTGCATTTTCAGGTCGAATGCCGGCGTAGTAAGAAGCAGGCTTAAGCAATTTGTCGAGGTTATAAACATTGCGTTCGTAGGAGGCGATCTCGTAATCGTGATCCATCTTGATGGCGTCAAACGGACAGTACTCGGCGCAGAAACCGCAATTCATGCAGATGTCGGCGTCTATGTAAAATTCAGCCGGCTGCGGTACGGGCTTGCCCGTCTTGGGGTCGTTCGTGCGCACGATCCAGATACACTGCGGCGGACAAACCTTCGAGCAAATGCCGCAGGAGGTGCAACGCACAGCCTTCTCGCCGCCTTCAGCCTCGTCATAGACCAGGAAGGGAACATAGCGAAACTCTTCAGGTGTCGGTAGTTTCTCTTCGGGGTACTGGATGGTGAAAATGCCGCGCGCGTCCTTTGACGAACGGTGGGCAATGCCTTCCGGTTTGAAGTAACGCCGTCCCCACCAGGCGATGTCATCCACGTAAGTATTGATGAAGCGTTTCAGGGTAACGCCCAGACCTTTTAGAATACCTTTTCCATACATGTCTTTTGCTCCCTGTTTTACCTGTCAAGCTCGCCGAGCACGATGTCGATCGCGCCCAGGATTGCAACGAAGTCGGCTATCTTGTTGCCAACGCACATCTTTTCCAGTGCGGTCAGGTTGATGAAGGATGGGGCGCGGACGTGATAACGCCACGGGTTGGGTTTTCCGTTCGAGATAATGTAGAAACCGAGTTCGCCCTTGGGCGCTTCGATACGCCCATAGGCCTCGCCAGCCGGGACACGTACCTGGTAAACAGGTCTGCCGGGCAGCACCGGACCTTCGGGAATGCCCTTGATGGCCTGTTCAAGGATGCGCAAACTCTGGCGCATTTCCTCAACACGGACGATGTAGCGGGCGTACATGTCAGATTCGGGGCGGGTGACCACGTCGAAGTCGAAGCGGTCGTAGATGCCGTAGGGGTCTGCGCGGCGGATGTCATAAGGCACGCCGGATGCACGCAGCATGGGGCCAGTCATCGATGTGGCGATTGCATCTTCCGCGCTCAAGTAGCCGATGCCCTTCAAGCGGGATACCAGAATTTCGTTCTCAGTCAGCAGGCGTTCGAACTCTGCAATCTTGCCGGGCAAACGATCATATACCAGACCCTTGATCTTTTCAAAGGCCTCAGCAGGCATATCGCGCACAACCCCGCCGAAGCGGTAGTAATTGCACATCATACGGGAGCCTGAAGCGATTTCGAAAATGTCCAGGATCAGTTCACGCTCTTCGAAGGCGTACAGCGCCGGGGTGAAGTAGGTGCCCAGGTCATTCAACATCATACCGATCCAAATCAGGTGGTTCTGGATGCGAGTCAACTCACTCATGATGACACGAATATGCTCAGCGCGCTCGGTCACTTCGATGCCCATCAATTTTTCTACAGCCAGGGCATAACCCCAGTTGTTGGTCATAGAGTTAAAGTAATCCAGGCGGTCAGTGTAGGGCATGTTCTGCAGGAAAGTGTTGCGCTCACCAATCTTCTCATGGTTGCGGTGCAGGTAACCCATCACCGGCTTGAGGCTGGTAACGGTTTCGCCATCCAGCACCACCACTGCGCGGAACACGCCATGTGTGGACGGATGCTGTGGCCCCATGTTGACGATGATCTGATCGGTTTCCAGGCCTTCTTCATCTGTGATGGTGGCTTTCTTCAAAGAAGCGTACAGGGCTTCTTCGGGATCGGTGGGAGTCCACTTTTCAGGGTCGAATTTTTGCGGGAACTTCAGGTTGGCGCCGTATGGGGTTCTGGTTTCTGCGTGAACGTGATTGCCTTCAGGCCAGCGACTTTTGAAAGGCTTGGTGTCTTCTTCGTAGAAAGCTTCCTGCCAGTCCTTGCGCATGGGATGGCCTTCGAAGCCTTCCCAAGTCAGGATGCGGCGCAGATCAGGGTGCCCGGAAAACTTGATACCGTACAGATCCCAGATTTCGCGTTCCTGGAAGTCAGCGCCAGGCCAAATTTCGATTACTGAAGGAACTTCCATCGGGTCGATGCGGGGAATCTGCACTTTGAAGAAGATGCCGGGGCCGCCGGTGGTCTTGTAGACCTGATAGACGACTTCCATCTTTTCTTCGGGCAGATAGTCCACACCGGTGACGGAGGAGAGCAGGTCGTAGCTCAATTCGTCGCGCAAGAATGTAGCGACTTCGATCAGGCTGTCTTTTTCAACGATCCAGCCAGAGTAGTTCTCACGCTCGTCAGCGACAACACCGGGAAATTTGGCAGCCAGGTCGAGGGTTTCAGTTTGTGTGCCCCCTGAAGGGGATGTAAGGGTAGCCATGACTATCTCCTATGCCTCCTCTGCTTCGACCGGGGGCTGCGCGGCGATCTGCTTGATCTCGGCTGTGCGACGGAGATCGATCAAGTCCGGACCGAGCAGTGGCACTGGGACTTCAACCGAGTCTGCACCTTTGCGGTACCAACGCACCTGCTTAATAGACTGCTTGTCGATCTTCTCTTGCAGCTTGATCATGCCATGGATGAGGGCTTGAGGAGTGGGCGGGCAGCCGGGGATGTAGACGTCAACGGGCAGGAATTTGTCGATTCCTGAAACCACATTGTAGCCTTCCTTGAACGGTCCGCCGCCGGAAGCGCAAGCGCCCATCGCCACTACGTACTTTGGCTCGGGCATTTGGTTATAGAGGCGCACAATCAAGGGAACCATCTTCTTCGTAACCGTGCCAGATACCAGCATCAGGTCGGATTGACGGGGGGTGGGGCGCATGACTTCCATGCCGAAGCGAGCCATGTCGTATCGGGAAGCCTGTGCGGCAATCATTTCGATGGCACAGCAGGCCAGGCCAAACATCATCGGCCAAACGGATGAGCGCCGTCCCCAGTTATACAGCTTATCGAGCGTGGTAATCTTGACCACGTCATTCAGCTCTTCCGGGATGTCGTAACCGGGGGAGTTGAGATCTTTATCACTCATGGAGTATCTCCTCGTACCAGTCTTGATATATCGCTGACAGAATTTCATCGTTGACCAGCGCCGGATCATCATCGAAGTCTTCCAAGGCTAGTGTCCATTTATGGATGTTGCCCAGGGTGACATTTTCCATGTCGATTCTTGAGTGCGCTCGTTTGAGTTCAAGCGCGATGGCGTAGGTTGATTCCCATGTCAGCGGTTCGGACATTTTTTGGCTTTCAGCTATCAGCATTCAGCTTTTAGCATTGAGTTGCCATTATAGCGGTTTGCAAAGTACAATGTCAATCAAATTACGCAAATATATATTTGCAAAAGTGAATTTGTGAGTATAATCATGCTGTTTGTATGACAACCTGACCCCCACCCCGGCCCTCCCTAAAAATCCAAAAACAGGATTTTAGGGGAGAGGGATGAAGAAGATGTGAATTATGCCAATCACAACGCGACAGAAGATTTTGGATTATTTGAAACGCAACCGGACCGTATCCTCACGCGAGATTGCGCGTGCATTGCAGATGACACCTGCTAACGCACGTCACCATCTTGGCATCCTGGCTGCGGACGGGCGCGTGGAAGTCATCAGTCAGCGTCAGGTTGGAAGGGGTCGGCCAGAGAAGGTGTATCGCCTGGCGGGCACGTTAGTAGGGGATAATTTGTCTGTACTAGTAGATGCACTTTTAGCGGAAGCAGATGGAAGGGTTGAGATAGAAGCGATAGGAAAACGTCTCGCTGGAGAGACTAAGGGAGCTGACCAGCCCTTGATGCGCAGGCTGACATCTACTATTGAAAACCTAAATAGGATGCACTACCAAGCACGCTGGGAGGCAGGGGCGCAGGGGCCGCGCATCGTTTTGGGGAATTGTCCGTATTCTGATGTAATCGAGCAGCATCCAGAGCTATGCAAAATGGATTCTGCATTGCTTGAAAATTTTATGGGCGGTGAAGTCAGGCAAATGGCTAAACTTGAAAGCGGTGCGGGTGGGGTGTTATATTGCGCGTTTGTGTTCACGCAAAAGTAAATCCCAGCCCTCACCTATCCATTTTTACAACGCCTTCTCGATTAAATCCGAATAATGCAACTGTGACCGGGTGATGGTCAAACCCCATGCTTTCGACGCGCAGCGCGTGGAAACCGGACTCGAAACCTGAGACTTCGATGTAACCGCCATTACGCCCAAGATACGACCAGATTTCAGACGTGTCACCCCGCCAGATTTCTTGTCCATCAAAGAGCACCCGCGCCCAGCCGATAGTGTGGTCGCCATAGATTTGCACGCCCATTGCGTTGAAGGGGAATTCGGTCGAAATTTCTACCCATGAATCTTCGCCCCATAGCACGCGGTTCAAACCGTAGGATATGCTGTCATCGCTATGGGCCAGGAAGATGCCTTCTGGGGGAAGTACTTCATCTTTGTTGGCGTCCACATAAACATCTGGCTGAACTACGAATCTTCGCACATAACCAGGATGGACGGTAATTGTTGCATCCAGTGATGATGGGATAGCTGTGGAGGGCGGCACCAGACGTGTTTCGCAGCCGGGCGATTTGTGCCAGTGGTCGCTTGCGCCGGTCATCAGGTTGGGCGGCTGGCAGGATTCCCAGGGTTGCGCGCTCAAGTTCTTGCCGCGCAAATCGATCGAGCAAGAATCTTTGATCGTCTTCAGGTCGAGACTACGATCATCCAAGCCCCATTTGTCTTCCAGGCTCCAGACATATTCCCCAACTTCCAGTGGGCAGTAGGGATCATTGAATATGTACAGGCGGTCATCAGAAACGGCGTAGGAGGCGAGACTGCGCCAGCCAGTGACATCATAGTAGATACGCATGACACCTTTATTGAATTGCAGCTTCCAAATGCCGCCAGCGGGCCGATAGTCCGCGCAGCGCCGACAGGCCCACCATTGTGGGTTGGATGGGTCAAGTTTGGCGTACGTGCCATCGATAGGTGTCCAGTTTTCTTCGGGGAGAGGGGTGGTGAATGGAACCGGTATTTCAAACAACAGTCCGGTCCACAGGCTGGTGGGAGTGACAATGATTACGGTGGTTTCTGTGGGGGTTGGGGTTGCCTGTTTGATAGGGGAGGGAGTGCTCGAAGGTTGGATTCGTGGTGATACAGGGGAGGAGATTGTTTCTTCGGTGCTGACGCAGGATGTAAGCAAAAGGATGACGGTAACTATAAGGGTTAGAAGCAAGTGCGGAAAATATTTGCAAGATTTCATGGGGATACTGCCAAATGTCTATTTCAGGGAAGCAGGTAGAACGTCAGGAGAAAGTGGTCTCAATACTCCGCTTCACGGAACTCGACCACCGATAACAGTTGAAAAGCAAACAAAATCTGGAGTGCTTGTCAAGCTTGATGGTTGAATTATTTACAAGGCTCCAAAACAAGATTGCGTGTGTATACTTGCGTGCGCCCTAGGATAATCCCCTCTGCATCTTCGGCGACAAACTGGTAGTGCACCCAGGCTTTGATAAAGTTCCTGCGTTCAGGGATGTTGTTGGCCCGCAAGGTGTAACGGAAATAACCGCCCCCGTCATTTTCAGTGAGGGCACCGGTCCAGGGAGTAGTATCGCCCGGTTTTTTGCCCGATTCAAGCCGGAAGAAAAGATATACCTTCTGAACATCTTCCGGGTGTTCCATCTTGACCGTCATTTTTGTATAGTATCGCTTGCAATATCCATAGTATATGTTGCCTTCCGTTATCTCAACGGATTCAAAACCGCCGGTCGGAAAGATAGGCGTGGGGGTGTAGATCGCAGCGGTGGCTGCAACTTCGCCGACCAGGATAACAGGCGTATTGAATTCGCTGATGATAAGTGTGGCAGTATTGCGCGGTGTGGGGGTGATAGTGCGCGTGGGCGTCAGGGTGATAGTGGGCGTGTTTGACGCGGTTGGACTGGGCGTGGACGTGCTAGTAGGCGCCAGGCTCGGGATGAGATTCAAGGCCGAGCAGGCTAGCATCAGGAGTGCTGGGATCAGGAGTATAAGTAGTTTACGCATAGGTGTCTCACGTGAGGGCAGTAATCTTATTATACCGTTCGCTCTGCTTGCTCACAGATACGATACTTGTTAAACTGTAAATGTACAATCGCACCTTGGTTTACTATCTGGAGCATTTCATGGCATTCCTTCACCTTTCAGACTTAGATTTATATTACGAAATTAACGGCAGCGGACCGCCACTTTTGTTGATCCACGGATTGGGTTCCAGCAGTCGCGATTGGGAAATGCAGATCGAGCCATTTGCACAAAAATATCAAGTAATTACGCTTGACTTATGTGGGCACGGTCAATCTGGCAAACCGCCCGGTCCGTACAGCATCAGGTTGTTCGCTGAGGATACGACAGCCTTGATCCGCGAGTTAGAAATTGCACCGTTGCATGTGGTCGGCATCTCGATGGGCGGCATGGTTGCCTTTGAGTTAGCTGTGCATTTTCCAAACCTTTTGCGCAGTCTAACAGTTGTCAACAGCTACCCTGAGATGCGCGTCGAAACCATGCGGGAACGTGTCCAGGTATGGAGACGTTTTTTATTCTTGGAACTGTTAGGAATGCGTGGAACAGGCATTATGCTCAGCAGACATCTTTTTCCTTATCCTGAACAAGCCGACTTACGGAAGTTATTTGTGCAACGTTGGGCGGAAAATGACAGGCACGCCTATCGCGAATCCCTGCGCGCGATTATAAACTGGGATGTGGAGAATCGTCTGACCGAAATCAAATGTCCGGTGTTGGTTGTAGCCTCCGATCAAGATTACATGCCGCTAGGAGAAAAGCAGGCTTATACGGCCAAAATACCCAACGCAAGGTTGGTTGTGATCGAGAATGCACGTCATGCTGTCACGGCCGAGCGACCGGAACAGTTCAATGCGGTTTTGGATGAGTTTCTAATGGGGTTAGACAAGTAATCAGTTTTTAGAAGCAAGATCTTGCTCGTAAGCACTTACCAAAAAAATATCTTGATTTCTGTTTCAAAAAAAAGTACAATACATAAAGTAAAGATGTTAAAGGTTATCTTATTTATCTGAAAAGGAGCTTTGTATGGATGTAACGATCACACAAGAACAAGGTAGCGTTCCGGTGACTGTAGTTCAAGTTGACGGCAAAACCGATTCTGCCAGTGCCAGTGAATTTGAGAAGAAGGTTATGGAAGTCATTGATGCGGGCGCGCGGCATCTGGTTTTGGATTTGGGCAAAGTTCCTTATATGAGTAGCGCTGGGTTACGCGTTTTGCAACACGTATTTGATAAATTACGGTCATTATCCTCGGGTGAGAACAACAAAGATATGATTCGCCAAATCAATGATGGTTCTTTTAATTCCCCAAATTTAAAACTCATCAACCCCACCAAGGAAGTGATGGAAGTATTGAAGATGTCTGGCTTTGATATGCTGATCTCGGTTGAAAAGGATTTAAAAACAGCAGTTTCATCTTTCTAAAGCACAAGCCAAAATGAATTTGTATTACGGAAAGAGCCCTGAATCATCAGGGCTCTTTTTTTCTATTCGACCGTCACGCTCTTTGCCAGGTTCCGAGGTTGGTCTACGTCTAGGCCGCGGATGGCAGCGATGTGATAAGCCAGAATTTGCAGCGGGATAACCGTTACTACCGGGCTAAGCATCCAGGGTGTTTCGGGCACCCACAAGACGTGATCAGTCATGCCCTGCACCAACTCATCTCCCTCGGTTGCGACAGCGATGACGCTGCCGCCACGTGCTTTGGCTTGCTGCATCTGTGAGATCATTTTCTCATGCCAGGGATCCTTTGGGGCAAGGCACAGTACTGGCATATCTTCATCTATCAACGCTATAGGCCCGTGCTTCATTTCGCCTGCCGGATACCCCTCGGCATGGATGTATGAAATCTCTTTTAGCTTGAGAGCACCTTCGTAGGCGATTGGCATGTTGATACCGCGTCCCAGATAAAGGCAGTTGTGGATATCCTTGAGCGTAAGCGCGATCTTTTCGATTTCTGGTTCACTGTTCAATGTGCGGCTGACCAGGTCAGGTACCAGGCGTAAATCGGCGACCAGCTCGCGGCGGGTTTTCTCATTAAGAACGCCGCGTAAGTCTGCCAGCAGGATGGCCAGCATGTACTGATCGACTAATGGGGCAGTGAAAGCTTTGGTCGAGGCCACACCAATTTCAGGTCCGGTTTGCATCGAGATGTACCCATCCGCGATACGCATAGCCTGCGATCCAATTGCGTTGACGATGCTCCACAACACAGCGCCTTTTTTACGTCCCTCCTCCATGGCAGCCAGCGTATCGGCTGTTTCCCCCGATTGAGATATCGCCAGTACAACCGTGTTCTCGTCAATAATGGGGTCGCTGTAACGGAATTCTGAACCGATCACAACCTCAACCGGAACACGGGCGATCTTTTCAATCATCGTTTTGCCAACCATGCCCGCGTAGGCGGCCGTTCCACATGCGGTGATGTAAACGCGTTCAATACGTTTTGCCAGTTCCGGAGTCAGGTTGAGTTCGGGCAGGCGGATGCGTCCCGCGTTGAAGTCCACGCGCCCGGCCAGCGTGTCGGTCAGTGCGCGCACCTGGTCATGGATTTCCTTCTGCATAAAATGGCGATACTCGCCTTTCTCAGCAGAGACAGCATCCCAGGCGATCGTGTGCAATTCAGGCTGCACTACCTGCCCGTCCAGTGTTTCAATACTGACATGATCTTTTGTGATGACTGCCATTTGACGCGACTCGAGGAAGATAACTTTACGAGTATGCTCCAGGATGGCCGGGATGTCCGATGCGATATAGTTTTCATTCTCGCCCAAACCGATCACCACGCCGCCCGCATTGCCGATCCGCGCGCAGACAATCTTATCGGGCTCATCAGCAGAGAGCAGCACAATTCCATGCGCACCCTGCACCTGGTTGAAGGTGCGCCGCGCCGCCTCAGTCAGATCTAAACCGGTAGCCTGATGATGTTCCACCAGATGCACGATTGTTTCTGTGTCCGTGTCCGAATTGAATTGCGTGCCTTCAGCGGTCAGTTCTTCTTTCAACTCAAGAAAGTTTTCGACGATGCCGTTGTGCACGACAACTACCCGCCCGGATGCGCCCAGATGTGGGTGCGCGTTCCGCGCCGAGGGCGCGCCATGCGTTGCCCAGCGCGTGTGACCGATTCCCGGCGCACCGCTGACAGGCGAGCCGTTGACTAATTCAGTCAGGCGCGCCAGCTTACCCGCATCGCGCCGGACCTCGATCCTGTCTCCGTTAATGACTGCCAGTCCGGCTGAATCATAGCCCCGGTATTCCAGGCGCTTGAGTCCATTGAGGATGATCGGCGTCGCATCTTGCGGGCCGATATATCCAACGATTCCACACATAATTGGGTTCCTCCGATAGTCTAGGTATTAGATGACTAGAGAACAGATAATTAGTATTTCGTGGTGCTCCTCACTAATTTCTACTCTCTACTCTCTACTCTTTATTTTCTTATTTGCCATCCTTTGCAGTTTTGTCCACGTTATTACTACCGTGGCGTTGTTACAAAGTTTTTTCGGAGGGAAAGGTGGTCGGATGATGGCTCATCCGGAGGGCTTCCGCTGATCATTCGATTTTTCCCCGCTACCATCTAAATGAATATTTTGGTAGCGGGGTTAGCTCCATCTCGCGATAGAGAACCCTCTTCCTCGTCATCCCGCATCGAAAGCGACACGGGATCATGCGCTGTCTTTCCCGAATAACTTGAGTTGTGCCTCCTTTCTCCTGTTATACATAACTGCCTTCTTTGTTCAATTTCACATGGAAAAGTTATGTTAGAGCCAATTTGCAGGTGTGATTATACCTGAACCAAGGCATAAAAGTCCTGTTTCCGTGAAAAACAGGTCTATAAAGGGATACAAAGCTCCTAAATCGGTTGACCTCACCCGACCTTTCCTGTATGATGAGAATGGATGTTTCTTATAAAGGATTAACCAATTATGCGTATCAACTTTCTTTCTAAGACGAATAAGAACGAAAAAGGCCAGAGTTTTGTAGAACTATCCCTGGTCGTGGTATTCCTGATGATTTTCGTGGCCGGGATCGTTGAATTTGGTTTCATGCTCAATAATTATCTCAACATGGTGGATGCCTCGCGTGAGGCGGTTCGCCGTTCGGCCACATATGACCCCTTCATTATTGATCCGGTAACTGGTGCTAAAACCGTGGACGAGAATTTTTACAAGGAAACGGGTAGATTTACAGAACAAATATTGGCGCCGGTGACACTTGACCCCAGCTCGGGTGATGATATCGTCATCACTTTCTTTTCAGTAGGCGACGGTATTTACGTCCGTTATCCTAACGACGATGGCTGGTCCGTTTACGGCAATCAGGTAACCAGACTATCAAATGCTGAAATGCAAAGCCGGCTGGATAGCACTGCACCGCCCACGGGAGTTTTGCTGATTGAGATTTTTTATAATTATCCTCAAGTATTGAAACTGCCTATTTTTACAGTTTTTGTACAGGATCCTATGCCAGTATATGCGTACGCAGTCATGCCTCTCACAGCTGCTGAACCGGAATAAAAATACTATGAAAAATATCTTCTCTCACACAATAACTAAAATCCGAAATCAACTTCACCACAGAAAAAAGAATGATCGCCTTGAGCACGGTCAGGTATTGATCATTGTGACACTTTCCGTGATCGGACTAGTGGCAGCCGTTGGTCTGACTGTGGATGTCGGTCTGCTCTACCTGAATCATGGTAAGTTGCGCCGTGCGGTAGATGCAGCCGCACTGGCAGCCACCGCACAATTCAGGGAGGGCTATGGTATCGAGGATTATGAAAAAGCTGCCCTGGAATTCCTGGTCTTGAACGGGATTAATGATCCTACAGCAACTGTCGAAATTTGTGACCCTACCGATCCGGATCCGGCTATATGTGCTGATCCCCCTCGCAAACTCGTGCGCGTGAGAGCTACTTCAACCATGCCACTGGCTTTTTTACCGGTGATCGGTATCCATGAAACAACCGTTTCAGCCACAGCAGTCTCTGAAGCGGCCTCAATGGATGTGATATTAGTTATCGACACATCAGAATCCATGACCTACGCTGCTGATCCCGATGACCCGATGCGCGATCCCAGCCAGTGCAATCCTAACGACTGCGATCCATTTAAAAAAGTGAAAGCTGCAGCCGAGGCATTTGTAGACCAGCTGTATTTCCCCTACGACCGCGTGGCAATTGTAACCTTTAGCGATAGCGCTCGGACTGACCTCGAATTTTCCGAATCTAGAAATGAAGTAAAGAACGCTATCAAAGCCTTGCGTGTGATCGAGCCGGAGATATGTGATTCTGCCGCTGGCCCCTGCCGCGAATATCAACGCTATGCAGATTGTCTTGCGGGTGCGCCATGGGCAAATGGCAATTGTGACGGTGATCCTCGTAATGAGGCCATTATTGATGAAAACGGAGATGGTTTTGGGGATACCTATTTGGGCTTCAGGTGCCCGATATACAATTTGACCGGTAACCCAGATACCTGTGGCACCACCAGCATTGGCAAGGGCTTGTCCTTCGCGGGTGCAGAGTATGGCAACCCGGCAACCTTCCGGGAAGAAGCGCTTTGGGTGGTCATCCTGTTGACGGATGGCGCTGCCAACGGTCCCCATTTGTATTGTCCTCACGGGACCTGGGAAGGTACGCCGTTTTGTCGCGATCAGCAGCTCGGACGTCACTGTGCTGAAGCAGACGATAACTTCTGTCTGGCTGCCGGCGGGGTGTTGGATCCGGAAGATTATGACGCTGATGACTATGCCCGAGATAAAGCTGATTTTATTGCAAAAGAGCAACGTGCATTGATTTTTACGATTGGGTTGGGGAACCTTGTACGAACGAGTACACCCCGAGCAAGGTTGGACGCGGATGGCAATGCTACGAATGTAAAATGTGACGTTGGCGAACCGATTGCGAATTGTATGGGCGCTGGCGAGCAGTTTTTACGCTATGCCGCCGAAGAAGTCGGTGGCGGCAATTACTACTTTGCCCCCAGCGGAAACCAGTTGGAAGAGATATTCCTGGATATTGCCCGCAATCTTGCCACGCGCCTGACGCAGTAAGGATAATATGATGAAACCATTAACCATCTTCTCTTTCAAGAATCGCAAAGGCCTGCATAGTGGGGCCAGCCGCTCTCAAGCCCTGCTTGAGTTTGCCCTGGCTTTGCCCATCCTATTGGCATTGCTCTTTGGGATCATCGATCTCGCGGCCTTATTCCAGGCCTGGCTGACGGTAGAAAACATCGCCCGACAGACGACGCGTTACGCCGTTACCGGACAATATGAGCTTAAATTTTGTGTTGACGGACCTGATGCTGGTTCAGAGCCCTGCGCAGGAACTGGATCTGCGTATGAACAGGATGCCGCTCGCTTGCTGTCCATTCAGGAATATGCCAACAAGCAAACCATTGCCCTGTTCCACACGCCAGGTGCGGCGCAACCTGATATCGGTCATTTGAACATAACCATTTGTTCAGACCGGGATGAAAACCCAGTAGACGATGTGCCAGATTTTAATTTCTTTCCACCCTCATCACCAGTTTATGCGGATTGCCAGGATTTAAGCGGCTCGTCCGCCACCGATGCCGGCGCACCAGGCGACCACGTGTTTGTCGCTGTGGATTTCAATCATCCTTATATCACTCCGTTTTTCAATCAGGTCTGGCCAATGACCCATCTTTTCTCGTTCCGTGAAGGAATTGTGGAAGAATTCCGGGTGCCCCGTTTGGTTGCTCTGGATGAAGATGCTGAGATACCATCACCAACCGCCTCGAACACATCTCCGCCCCCCACGCCAGTAGATACAGCTACGGCGACAAACACACCTTTACCGATTTATATCGAAATCATCAACCCTAATCCATCTGGTATGGTGGTTACGAATGTGGACCAGACTCGTTTCGAAGCGATTGCCTGGGATCCCAACGTTGGAACATCCAATGGCAATGGCATTACGAACGTCCGATTCTGGTTCGATGGCCCCGGTGACATCCCAGGGCGGACCGAAGGCCAGGCAGGCTACTGTGCCTTTAGCGGTAATTCCCCGTGTAACAGGATGGATGCTATTGTGGATTATACAACTCTGCCTAATGGCACCTACACGATCTATGCGCGCGCGCAGAGTAATGACGGTCGCTTCTCGGAAACTATTTCCAAGACCTTCATCTTGAACTTCCCGCCCACGCCCACCCCGACCATCACGGACACCCCCACAGCCACGCCTGTACCCAGTTGTAATGATGTTTTCATCACTGCAAGTGAGGTGCGCAATTACGACTCCACCAGCGATTTCAGGGTAACGGTTCGAAACAACAACCAGGCCAGTGGATATTTGACCTATAGTAGACTAGAAT
>Ga0209536_100004164_pt1 | contig 22897 bp, 21 predicted proteins | sample DeeMarSeWOR28_12_FD_187461 | JGI IMG/M metagenome (GOLD analysis project Ga0209536, IMG submission 187461) | Marine sediment microbial communities from White Oak River estuary, North Carolina - WOR-2-8_12 (SPAdes) (version 2) | ecosystem: Environmental > Aquatic > Marine > Intertidal zone >... | reverse complement strand
TAACGTGCGCTCAATGCCACTCAGGGGCCGGTCTTACAGGTTACGGAGAATCCTTTTTGGTTGTTCCAGGCGAGGTATGGGGGGAATACATAGGAGGTTACGACCCTGATGATTTCGGGGGCCATGTTCCATCCGAGAACTGCATGAAAGGCTGCCATGAAGAATACGGTGTGGATTGGAAGTTCGAGGCACCCATGCCCGAAGGTGAGGGCTACATGGAGGTGGAGGGGGAGCTTCGGTGGAGGAGAATGGAGATATTTCATCCGTTGACCGGTAACGGAACTGATTTCTCAGAATTAGAAGAACTGGAGGACTGCCAGGATTGCCATGATCCCAGAGACAACGGCTTCGGGCTTGCGGCAGAGAGCTGTCGGGTCTGTCATGATGTAGATGACGAGGAGTGGGAACTGCACGGTGAGAACACATGTTTCATGTCTCCATGCCACCTGGATGCCCAGGGTAATCCAGCTGTCCCCAAGAGAAGGGGGCATGCCTATGTTCCGGGGCACTGCACCGCCTGCCATGACCGCAATCACCCCGAGGATGCCACCGTACCCTATATTGTTGCCACGGAGATGGGTACATTTCAAGCAAATATGACCTTCTGCTCTGGTTGTCATCACGAAGCCTTTGACGAGCTCCAGTACGCAGACTCTAATCATTTCTCGGATACGGACTGCACTGAATGTCATCTTGAGCACAAAACACGTCCCGACTGTCTCCTTTGCCATGACGAGGGAGGTGTTTACGAGCCCCGGCACAGCATATTGACACCCTTCGACAATTGCAGTGAATGTCATGTGGAAGGGGGCCACAATCCCCTGGCAATTGACTTCCAGACCCAGGATACCGGTATCGTATCCAGGGATTTCTGCAATGACTGCCACCAGACAGAGGTTTATGATGAAATACAGGATGGTGAGCTGCATTCGAGCGAGGGCTTTGCAGAGGATTGCCTGGCCTGTCACATGGAACACGAACTGGACATGGATTGCCTGGCCTGCCACACAGAGGGGGGATTCGGTGGACTGGCCGATTCTCCCGGCCATGATACCTCCCATCCATATGACCAATGCTTGGACTGCCATACCGACGGCCACGAGCCCGACGAGCTCGATTTTGCGTTCTTTGCAGGCGAGCAGCAAACATCAATTACGGACGATTTCTGTGTCAACTGCCACCATGAGGATGAAACGCAGTTCCATATGCCTCAAAAGCAGGAGCTGGCCGATTACGGATTCAACCATTCCCAGCGGGACTGCTCATCGTGCCATGAGGCACACGAGGCCCATGATGCGGACTGCCTTGCATGTCACGATGATTCAACGGCACCACTGCCGCCCCACGAAACACAGAATCAGTACGAGGATTGCACGGATTGTCACGAATCGGGGCATGCTCCAAGAAATATCACCTTCGGTGCAACGGAAATAGAGAACGATTTCTGTGCAGATGTTTCCTGTCACGGAGGAAACCAAGGCCAGGTGGAAATCCTACAAAGTTACGGGGGCAAACATGGTGGGTATGATTGTGTCCTTTGCCACGAATCACATCTCACCTATGATGATGTTCTGACACTGGATGTCGACTGTATGTTCTGCCACAGTGGATCACCACCTGCACATGCGGGTCCATATACTTACAATGATTGCCTCTCGTGCCACAACTCTGCACACGATCCAGCAAACAGGGCACCCAGCCCTGGATACAACCTGACCCAGAGGGAATACATGAACCAGTACCTCATTCTCACAGGTTCCACGCGGGAAAACTTCAACTGGATCAATCGAGGCAATCACGAGGTATACAGCAACTGCAGTATGTGCCATTCAAAAGCCGAGAGCGCGAATTACACCATCTCAGCCCGGGGCCTGATGAATGTCAATGAAACGGACTGCAGTACGAGCTGCCACTCGTGGATAGACACCCAGACAACGGTAACTCCCTTTGCCCTTCTGACCTCCACTCCAAACAATGGCTTCACAAAACACAGCGACTTATTCAACAACGCCACAACCGGCGGCTGTGCAGGTTTCTGCCACCAGGAAAGTCCTACAAACCCTATATATGATGGTTCAAACCACGGTTCCGTCACAAACTGCCTTAATTCCGACTGCCACGGTAACTCCGAGGGCTTCGATGGATCAGAAGGACATTCCCATGAAACCCACAGGGAGTGGCTCGATAATGCAGGTGTCGCCTGCTTCGAGGTATGCCACAAATCCAGTGTTGAATCCTACGAACCTATAAATGGCGGATGCTACGACTGTCATAAAAGCGGTCATAACCCAAGGATATTGAGTTCATCACCCTGCTACTCTTGTCATACGACAAATATAAAACCATGATTGCGGTGAAATTGATATGAAGAGAGATTCAGAGGTCAAAAGATACGGCAAAGTCGTCGTTTTCCAGCACTGGCTGGCTATTGTACTTGTCTTCACTTCCATTTTCACGGGGTTGTTACTGGCAAGGGACTGGTTCATCCACGAGTTTCATATCTACGGCGCCGAGATGTATGTTCCCACACCAGATTTCGCCTCCTCTCTCCACGAATTCGCTGCCCTCGGGATTGTCGTGCTTGGATTTATACATCTTGCATTCCACGCGGGTCAGAAGGAAAAACCCATACTTCCCAGGAACAGCATCAATGAACTGAGGGCCGCGCTCCATTCCCTGTTATATTTAGTATTTCTAGCAAAGCGGATGGAGCGGGGATCAGGGGATAAATATTACAAGACCCAGAGAATAATATATGCCTTCACAGTGTATGTCCTGGGCCTTGCTGCGATTACAGGATTTCTCTTCTATGCAGACATCTTGGCGGAGCAGATGCTGATTGCACATGTAATGGCTGGTGCACTGGTGATTCTTGTGGGCATACACCGCGCAGCACTTGTTATTAGGAGACACGACAAGGTGGCCCTGAGAAGCGTGCTGGCCACGGGGACCATGCCCAGGTGGTACGTGAGGAAGTATCACAAGGTGTGGTACGAGAAGATATCAGGTGAAGGGGACACCGATTCAGGGATGCAGAACAGGCATAAGAGTTGACTTTCATGGCAAGTAAAGATGTCTCCGTGCAAGAGGTTTGCGCAAAACTCATAAAAGGGATGGGTGAGGGAAAGGCCGGTATGGCATCCAAAACCAATGAAAGCGTTTTAGTCAAACCAGAAAACAACGAGGAGGTCATCCATATTCTGAAGATCGCGGAAAGTTACGGTATACCAGTGATGCCCAAAAACCTGTGGATTTCACGCGTTGACACAACTGACCCTTACCAGATCATCATGGATACAAGCGCCATGAAAGACATTTTTAAAATTGACGAGGAGAATCTTGCGGCAACGGTGGGGCCGGGTGTTCTGTGGAAGAACCTAAACGCTTCACTCTCTGAGAAGAATCTATCGCTGGGGGTCTTCCCTTCCGTGGCCATCTCCCAGGTGGGGGATTGGATCGATATTGGTGGTGCCGGTATAGGCTCCTATTCCCACGGTTTTGCAATCGACCAGGTACGCACGATGGAGGTTGTGCTACCCAACGGAAAGGTCATTAATACCGGATTTGACCACGTGCTCTCTAACAGCTCGGGATACAATCTGAACGGACTGTTCGTGGGCTCCTATTCCACCATGGGAATAATAACCAGGATCACTTTGAAGCTCTTTCCTAAACCGCAGGTTGTCAGGCCCATGTTCTACACGTTTTCAGACACCAAAAGCATGTGCAGGGCTCTTCACGCACTGACAAGGGCAAAGGCAACCCCCCTGAACATATCGTTTTACGGTCAGAACCACTTCACATTCATAAAACACATTGGTGAAAAAGAAAAGAATCCCTCGGCTCCAACTGTAAATATTACCCTTGCTGGTGTGACTGCTGGTGTGCAACATGATGAAGACCGTATTTCAGTTCTTATGAAAAACAACGGAGCAGAGAAGGAGAACGGGGGTACCGCCGGGCGTCTATGGAGTCGGCAGCTCATCGACTTGGAATCCAAAACTGCGAAGCTTGTGCCGGTCTTTGGAGAAGTATTGGTTCCCATATCCAATCTAACAAAAATGTTAGACGACACCTACGCAATTTTTAAGAAGATGCAGCTGAATGGTGAGGTCATGGGGACGCTATGTGACAGGAGCACCATTTTATTCACGCCCTATTTTCTTGTGAAACAGGGGGATTTGAGAAAATCAGGGCCGCAAATCCTATTTTCCAGGAAGTTAGGAGCGCTGGCGTTCAAATACGGGGGAAGGCCCTCGGGTTTAAGCCTTGTTTTAGGCAAGAAAACCAAACAGGCGTACGGCAATGGTCTTAAGACCATTCTGGACATCAAATCGGCCATCGATCCACATAATATTATGAATCCCCGTGGCATCACATGAGCGACCCGACTCTTTCCTTTGTATAAAAAATAGATAATTATATATTTCAAGAAAAGGTATTATCATGGCCATGGACGGTAACAGGGAGCTATCCTATTTGAAAAATAAAAATTCCAAGTCAGGTATTCGCATAGCCAATCGCATGTCCATACTATTCAAAATAACTACAGTGCTTTTTTTGTTCCTTCTTCTTTTCCCAGCCACGTCTACCACAGGGTCCTCTGAGCCGATCCTAGTAAGGCACCACATAGTCATGATACAGGGAGACGACCCACACACACAGGATGCGGAGCCTGAATCTAGCATCATGGTCCTAGAGTACCTTGGATACACCGTGCCGTGGAACGAATCTGTAATCGATATTCCAGTCCCCAAGGGTTCTCAATCCGTGAGTGTGGCGCAAGTGGACTGGAACGAGTTCATGGGTTACTATCCCGGTGAATACAGTGCATACTGGAACCCTGAGAATCCCCCGTACTGGGAGTTTGTTTCCAGGGAGGATATGGACTCCTATGTGGCAAATTCGTTTCTTTGGGGATTCCCCCGGGGCGCCGACAGAAACCTAACAATACATTCACACTTGGATACGGATTCCGAGTTTTCCGATTTCTTCGATGATATCAGATCGGATGCCGTATGGAACTTCTCAGCCACGGGTCTGAGGCTGGAACCTGGTAATGCTTTTGGGGAATATATCTCCACAGTGGGCACTGTCAGCGGTGTCAACATAACCTCGGTTGAGGTGTCGTGGTCGATGGATTCGCACGAGGAAAATGCCACGTTTGCCTTATCCAACAGCAATGGAACCGACTGGATGGATGTAACCCAGAAAAAAGGAGAGGTCGTCAAATTCACCACCCAGAGTACCGAACTCATCTGGAGGGTAAACATGACCCAAGACCCACAAATTAACAATACACCCAAACTGAGGAGCCTCTCAATCAATACCACATACACACCATGGGACACAGATATCCTCCTGCAGCTCAGCTACATTCTAAAACGGGATTCAAAGACAAGTGGATTTCAGGTGGTAATGGATCTTACCGACGACCATGTCGGTCCCATCAATGCTCCGAATATTGTAATATACTTAAACAAGGACCATGAAGTCATATCAGACGATGTCCTCTTAATATTCGTGGAGAACCAGACCGAATACCCTGAAAAGGATGCATATGTGTTTATGACCGGTAGTTATAACATCCAGACTGTTTTGACGATACAGGAAAAGGAGAAGGAGGATGAATTCCCCACAACTTTATTACTGTCCATCATTCTGATCATATGTATCGCCGGAATAATTCTATTATTGATTAAGGAAAGAAGAGAGAAAAATGCTGCTTTCGAAACAGAAGAAACCGCGGATTCCGAGGGCTTGGAGGAGCTCAGAAATAAAAAAGAGGGGATTCTTTTGGCCATAAAAAAGCTGGATTCCGAACATCAGGAAGAGCTCATCGATGAAGATGCGTACTCCTCACTGAGGGCCAACTACAAGGCAAAGGCCGTGGAGGTGTCCAAGAAGATGGATGCCATGGCAGCTTTACAGGCCACCGCCGCCGGTATAACAGAGAAAGCCCTTCGAGAAAAAAAGCAAAAAATCCTAAAAAGCATCAAGAAACTCGATTCAGATTACAAAGAAGGTCTAATTGAGGAGGAAATATACGGGGAACTTAGGGCAGGGTACAAGAAAAAGGCGATAGCGTTGTCCAAGGAACTCGAAGAACTGAAGAAGAGCTGACTTTTTTAGTATAGACGTGTTTCGACACCTGGATTGCGAGTTTAGTTGTTCCCGTGGATAAAAACAAAAGTTAATAAAGGAAATGCCAATTCACCTGGGAATTAAATGAGCATAAGGTCACCCCTCTTAAAATGTTCAATAGGTCTCGCCATATGGCTTTTTGGACTATTTATAATATTCTTGATGTTCAATGGGACAGGACTTGTACACACTTCCTTGTATTTGGCAATTTTAATCTTGGTATTCACGACAAGCTACTTTATATCAAACAGGAAGAATAAAACGGAATTATCGAGGGTTTTTATCTTCCTGGCCAGGCTGGGTTCTGTATATCTTTTTATTACGGTAACCTTTGCTCTCTTGCTGCTTTACTATTATTTCCTCAGCTCTGATATGAGCATCCAGTATGTATGGGAATACAGTGCCAGGGACCATCCATTGGAATACAAATTCTCGGGCGTGATTGCCGGCATGTCTGGCTCCCTTTTGTTCTGGATATGGTGTATGGTGTTTGCATGGTTTGTAGAGGAAATTCGGGACCTGAGGCGGCCCCGGAGGACGGCCCTCATGGGACTGACCAGGTCGGTAATGATGATAATAATCATCATTTTCCTCTATTTTCTTACATCCAGGGACCTCTTCAAGGAGACGCCTTCGTCCTGGCTTGCCAGTAGGCCTGAGGGATATGGATTGAATCCCCTGCTTCAAACACCTTTAATGATAATTCACCCACCCATTGTGTTTTTGGCATACGGGTTCATTGTTATGGGGATGGCCTCGGCCTTCGCCTACCTCATATGCAGGGATAAGAAATGGGTTGAGATATCGATGCCATGGAGCAGGTGGGGCTGGCTTTTTTTAACCCTGGGAATAGGCATCGGGGGGCTGTGGGCCTATGTCGTATTGGGATGGGGCGGGTACTGGGCCTGGGACCCTGTTGAAACATCCTCATTTCTGCCTTGGTTAATGCTCACCGCATTCCTCCATGCCCAGCTCATGTTCAAGAGAAAAGGTCAATTCTCCCTGGCGGCCCCGGCCATGGGTATCTATTCCTTTGTTTTGGTCATATTTGCCACATTCGCCACCCGTGCAGGCGGATTGTGGCTGTCTGTACACGCCTTTGGGCAGGCCGATATAGAGATCAATCCCTGGGACAGGTTCGTGGATATCGTGAACTCGGATTCCATAATACTAGGTTATTTTATCCTAATGATGGGGATGGCCATAATTGGTGCTCTGATGCTCATATGGGCCTTGTTCAAGTGGAGCACATCAGAAGAAGGGCAAGCATCGGAAAGACGTCCCAAGGAATTCCTGGAGGAGCTCATAAACGACAAAATCCTGATGTTCATCACACTTATCCTGATATCCCTGAGCACCATAGTCACGCTGTTGATGCTCATCCTGTCTGTCAACGGAGTCGACAGAAACCAGTTCGATACAAGGGTCGGATTCTTTGCAATCGTCGGCGTCTTGGTACTCACATTCTGCATGGCCTGGAGGTATCTGGGAAGGCGGATAACAACCTATCTTGTGCTGCTCACCGGTGCCATTTCGGTGATTTTGGCCATGCTATTTCCCGAACATCAAATGGTGGCAGTGGCAATGCCTGCCCTTGTTCTTGCAGCCGGGGCCTGCGGAATCAAGATTGTAAAATCCGTCAATCCCAAGAGTCTCAGGGGCAGCATAAACGGAATTGCCCCGCATATAGTCCATCTCGGTTTGGTTTTCATTCTCATCGGTTTCGTGGCCAGCAATTTCCTTGAAACCGAGGGAGACATAACCCTGACACCCGGAGGTCCCGCCCAGAAGGTCGGGGAATATGAATTTGTGATGACTGAAAGTGCAATTGACAGCGACTCGGCCTTTGTTACGGTAGATATCACAAAAGGTGGACAGGATGTGGGTACGGGAGAGCCCGGGGCAGTGATTATCGATGGACAGAACCGCAATGAGATAAGTGTGACGGGGACCCCTACAGAGGACATATATCTCGTCTTTGGAGGAGGATCAACGACCTCTGCGGGTGATTCCTTTTCCAGTGTGGACCTTCAGGTGAAAATCCTGCCACTCATGAGTGTTCTGTGGCTCGGAATGTGGCTCATGGCTGCCGGCATATTCATGAGGTTGATGGCCGAGTTCGCTCGACCCAAAAAGAAGATTGAAAAGGAGAGAATTAAGGGAAGATCCGAGAGGAGAAAGGCACTGCGGGCCGAAAAGGAAGAATCAGCAGAAGAGGAAGAAGAGACCATAGAACCCGAAGAAAGGGATGAGGATTACTACGATGACCTGATAGAAAGGGAACTCGAGGAAATGTGATATATAATTTGAGGTGTGTGAAAAATGTTCAAATCGAAGGTGAAGAATGAAAAATGTGACCTGGCGAGGCGATGGGAGGGCCTTGACCTGGACCTTCTACCCATCGATTCTACGGATGTCAGAATCCTCTGCATTCTGCGGGATAATTCCCGTATCTCCAATGCCGAGATCGCCCGTATGCTGGAAACAAGCGAGGCCACTGTAAGGCGCAGAATCAAGGACATGATTGAGAAGGGCATCATTGCCGGTTTTTCAGCCTATATCAACTACTCGCTGATCGAGAATCCTGTAAAAGCCTATATCCACCTTAAATGCAAAACAGAAAAAATGAATGATATAATTGAACATATCTCAGACCATGAAATGCTCGTGGCCCTGTACAGGGTAACTGGTGAATACAACCTTCTCTGCGTGACACTGTTCAGCTCCCTGACAGGATTGCACGAGTTCATTGACTACTTTTTAGGAATGGAAGGCGTCATCGAAACCAATACGCAGATAGTGATGAAGGCCCATAAAGGCGTGCCCTGGACCGGGATATGATCGTTGGATTCTTGGTCATTGTTACCCCAGGGTAATCTGAATCCTGTAAAAAATATTAAAAGAACGAGGAAGCGGGGATTGGATTTTCTTTATAATTCCTCTTCTTCCTCTGGCATTTCCTCGTCCATCGGTTCTTCGACCATTGGCTCCTCTTTGGGTGGGGAAGGGGCACCGCCGCCCTTTCGGGCACCCATTAGGGCCACAATTATTATAACCACAATCAGCACAACGATTATGATTATGTATATCATATTGTCGGCCTCTTCCTCATCCCCAGCACCGGTCTTGATGAAATCGGCGGAGTCCTGTGGATCGGTCTGATCCTTGTATTCCTGAAGGTTTGTCAGGCCATCACCATCATCATCGTCATCGGCATCGGTGGCATCCATTGGATCCATTCCGTTGGCGCTCTCGTAGTCGTCTGGTATGCCGTCGTTGTCGTCATCGGTATCGGTTTCATCTGCTGTTCCGTCGCGGTCGAAATCTGGGGCCAGCGTGAAGTTCTGGACTGTAATGATGGCTTCCTTTACCTCGAGATCCTCGACTTCACTTTCCGTTTTACCCTGTATGAATGCGGAGACATCGTAGGTTCCGGGCTCTAGTATTACCATATACATGCCATTGGAGTCAGTGGTAGTCCCCTTTCCATCTGCAACAATATAGGCATCCTCAACAGCTACATTATCCTCATCTGTAACCCATCCCTTGAGGGTTCCCATACTCAGTTCCTCGATGATCTCCTCGAACCCGTGACCTGCAGCCTCGAAGAGTGCCGTTGTGTAGTACGGATTATGCGTGCCCTCATTGTTGTGCTCTGCAAGGCCAAAGTCGTATTCTGCCTGGTCGAAGATATCATCCATGTCTTCGGTCCAGGTGTCGTTGCCCTCAGCGATGTCCTTGAGCCTCTCTGCCTCCTCGTATAGGTCCTCCACCATGGTAAGCTGGGTTTCGTAGCGTTCCTTCTGTCCGTCGACGACACTGCCCCACTCCTCCAAGGCCTCCTGAAGGGTCTCGTTCCATGCTTCCCAGGCTGCCACACTGGCTGGATCACCCTCATCGTATTCGATGACCTCTCCTGTTGTTTCATTTTCTGGCAAATCCTCGTAAACATCTGAATGACACCACACACAGGCTTCGATTGTTGCTTTGAACGAATGGCCAATTACCTTCCACTGCTCTGGTATTTCACGCTCCGTAGTATACATGTGGCAGTCGACGCACTCGACCTCATCCATGTAGGAGTATTCCTCAATCTCAACGCTGGGTTCCCCTTCAATATCTCCTGTCCTGATGCTTTGGTGCCTTTCCTCTTGGTGGCATTCATCACAGGCCTCCTTGGGGGACCACTTCAACTGATGCGGATATGGGGTTACATTATGAGGATTGTGACAGTCTGCACAGGTTATGCCGCGCCAGTCCTCGATATCGATGTCCTCTCCCTGTCCGTATTCAGCTGTGGGGTCGTACTGGGACGGAGATTTGCATTCTGCACAATATGTGTTCAATCCATGATCCTCTGTAGGATCATTCTCGAAGGGTGCATGAACGGATTGGTTCCATCCAGGAATGCCCGTTTCATAGCCAAACTGCCTCAATCCGGCATGACAGTCTGCATTTCCATATCCAAAGCAGGCCGTGTAGGGATCTCTATCTACATTTATCCCCGCCGGATCCCCGTTATGGTCGCTGGCAGGTCCATGGCAGTTCTCGCACTGTACCGTCCAGTATTTCATGTTTTCCGTGCTGTTCCAGTCATCCGTTGAATTGAATCCACCTATGCTCTCGTCGTATCCCAAAACATGACAGGGGCCGCAGTATGGTTCCTGATACACATTCGTGCCATGCTTGTCCTGAAAATCATCATCTGGGTCTGCGTGTTGTGTTTCAGACCAATTTGCTACATTGTCAGGATGGCAACCGCAGTTGGAGTCCGGATCTCCAACATAGGTCTCTCCAGCCCTTGTGCCTCTGTCCTCTGTTTCGGCAGCAGCAACGATTGCAATCACGCATATGACCGCAACGATTCCAAGCAACAGGATTGCGTTTCTTCTGTTCATTTATAATCACCCATAGAGAGTTATGTATTCTGATGCAAATGGAAATCGTGGTAAGACTATATATATTTTTTGAAGTAATTAATAAATTACGTGACGGATATCGCCGTGGGTTAGCTGTGCTTCGTCTGTTTCGGTTATTGTTTATCACACATGGCATGGTTTTATCTGTCATTTTCTAATAAAATTGGGGGACCGTGTATTATTTTCGGCATTGAGATTGCGATTTGGATTATAAGGAAGATACATAATATTTTTAATTCCCATGGAAGGTTGAGTAACCCTTGAATGCCTCCCATCCAGAAAAGTTTAAGTGCCCAAAGTTAGTACGGAGGAATAACCCATTTAACCATTGACGATACGGGGGAGTTGGAGATGATTACTGATAAAGAGGACAACGCAATTAGCTATCCTGAAACCGCGGCGCTTTTACATGGTATTTTGTTTGCCTATGAGAAGGTTGTGGCTGAACTCTATAAGGGCAAGCACAAAATATTATTTCCCTATATAATCGAGGAAATCACTAGGATATCGAAGGTCCATGACCTGGGTTCAGTGGATCCCACCCTACCCATGGCAGAGAAGATGGAGAAATTGAAAGTGTTTTTCTCCAACAACGAGCTCTTGAAGGGCGTATCTTTTGAGAAAATAGACGAAGATAAATACAGCTTCAATATTGAGGAGTGCTCCTTTGCCGTTTCAGGCGTCCATGACATCCTCGAGATGCATGGGGGGGTGTGCCCATTCGCCCTGGCATCGGCAGCCATATTGTCGGGTGCCATGTCCGATGAGCGCTATATCGATTTGGCAGATTCTGAATATACGGAGAAGGGCTCAAAGACCATACTGAAGGTTGTGTAGTATGCATTGATAGGAGGAGATTTTATGGCCAGAAAAGCAAAAGGTGGTAAGTCCAAAAAAAGGAAGACAAAAAAGAAAACCGGTGAAGATAAAACTGTATCAAAGGACACCACTACATTACAGGTGTTTTCAGAATTACTGGGACACATCCCCATCGATGAAACCGACCTGAAGTTGATTCAGCTATTGCAGGAAAATGCACGGATGACGAATATCGAGCTTGCAGAGAAACTAAAGACGAGCGAGGCCACGGTGAGAAGACGAACAAACAACCTTGTGGAGAGGGGGTACATCAGGGCTTTTTCGGCCCTTCTCGATTTCAACAGGATCGGAAATCCCGTGAAGGCCAATATCGTGGCCAATGTAAAAAAGGACAAACTCGAAAAGGTGGCAGAATCTCTCGCGCAGTACGAGAATGTCCATATGGTATGCCAGACAATGGGTAGTCATAATCTCTTTTGCGAGACATATTTTCACAACATCTCCGAGCTGCAGGATTTCACAGAAAAACTGTTACAGGATGAGTCCGTGGAGAGCCTAGAATCCTATATTGTCACAAAATCGTACAAGGTCTGCCCCTGGTCTGGTATCTGAGATTGTTTCCTCCTAATGTCAGATATCTTATCCTCGATTTCTTCCCTGAATGGAAAAACCGAAAGTCTTTAATTACAGCACTCTTTTGGTGTGGGCACACATGGGGGGCATTCAATGGAGAAGAAGGCGACGTTCTGGGAGCATTTGGAGGAGCTTAGAGCCCGCACCATATACTGTCTAGTTACAGTGTTTTCAATTGCTCTTTTTTGCTTTCTATTTGGCCTTCGTTCCGCAGAAATCGGAGGATACACAATTTATTACCCTTATCCAGAACTCTTTGACAACATCAACACAATTGTTTTTAACCAGATGAGATCCGATCTCATCAAGGACCCGAGAATCGAGCTCATCCCAATAGGGATTGCAGATCCCGTGATTGTGCAACTAGAAATATCTCTGTTCCTTGGAATACTGTTCGGTATGCCCATAATTGTGTATCAGTTCGGCAAGTTCGTATCTCCGGGTCTTTACGACCATGAAAGGGCTATTTTGGTAAAAACCGCCGTTCCAGCAACCCTGCTCTTCGCCGCAGGATGTGCCATTGCCTATTTTCTCATAATCCCGTTTACCATCGAATTTCTCTACGGATTTGCCTTTGCAATGGATATACAACCTTTTCTATCACTGGAGTCATTCATCTCCTTTGTCATTATCTTTCTAATTGCCTACGGATTGGTCTTTGAGCTGCCAATAATAATGGTGGGTATGACCCGGCTGGGAGCCGTATCCTCGGAATTCTGGAAGGAGAACTGGAGATATGCCTTCGTTGCCATGGTCATCTTCGGTGCCGTTGTGACCCCTGACGGCAGCGGCATCACCCAGCTAATTGTAGCCATGCCCATGATGGTCCTCTACGTCATAGGATATTTGATATCTAGAAGGGTGCAAAAAGGTTAAAAAGAGGGAATTGTATAGAGATTTACTGAAAAGAGGTTGATTTAATGCTTGGCATGCCCGAAATAGTCCTAATCCTCCTTTTCATAGTCGTGCTTCTGTTTGGTGCCAAGAAGCTTCCGGAGCTGGCAAGGAGCCTTGGCAGGGCCAAAGGCGAATTCGACAAGGGTAAAAGGGAAATCGAAGAGGAGCTCAGAGAGGAATCCAAGTCAGATACCAAAGAAAAAGAAAGCAGCGTGGTTAAAGCGGCAAAGGAGCTCGATATAGAAACAGAGGGCAAGACCGAGGATGAGTTAAAGGAAGAGATAGCCAAGGCAGTGAAAAAGAAGTAATGACCGAGAAAGGCTATGTTCTGATCGCGGCCCTCGCTGTATTTACAGCCCATGATGTTCACATTTTATATCAATTCATATTGAGCTCGAGATTTTCCAAATCCTTCCTTGTGTTTATGTTGGTGAAGGACAGAAGATCGGAATCGATTATCTCAATCTCACGCTGCGCAACCTCCACCACATCCATTTGCGGAAATGTGCTTTGTATGTCAAGGGTGTCGTTCAAAACAGCTTTTCCGATGGCAATAATCATTGCATTTTTATTATACACAGCCACCAAAGGCTCCCAGTAACCACGGATTTTGGGAACAGCACCATCATGCCATTCTGCTCTTTCAAAAAGCATTTCATATAACTGTGGTTTGATAAGCGGTGCATCAACAGGTGCAACAGCCACATACTCACCCCGACATCTCTTCAACCCTGATAGTATGCCCCCAATCGGCCCCAATCCCTGTCTCTCGTCAGGAGAAATAATCACATCATAATCCCTGAATTCAATTCCCTCAGCCTGACCTCTGGTAGACACAGAAATCACTACCTCATCCACAACCTGGGAGATGGATTCTAAAACCCACACAAAGAGCGGTCTGCCCTTTAATTCGAGCTTGCCCTTGTCTGCACCCATTCGGGCGCTTTTTCCCCCGTAGAGAACCACAGCAGAGCGCATGAACCGTGCAAGTCTTATGAAGTTATATACATTCCCGATACCCTATAAATAATTATACCTTTATCCTTTGGTAATTCGTTGGTTTTGCCTCGATATACGAAATTATTAATAATTAACATAACGATTACCGTTTCGTACTTGCCGTAATAAATATCTATTCCATATAAAAGATTACGATTTGAGTGAATCTTCGGGGTGAAACAATGCCCAAAAAAAAGAAGAATGCAAAAAAGGGTGGGGCAGGAAAGAACAAGCGGGAAAAGGCAGTAAACAATAATCTGCTTTCCCCCGTGATTTCTGACATGCTCTCGACACCCCCCATCGATGAGCTTGATATGCAGCTGCTTTCCATTCTACAGAAGAACGGCAGGATGAGCAACATCGATATCGCAGAAAAAATGCACATGAGCGAGGCCACAATAAGAAGAAGGATCAACACACTCAAGGAAAGGAACCTGATTAGAGGTTTTGCCGCCCTACTCAACCACGAGAAACTTGGCAACGGGCTCAAGGCCAGCATTTATGCCAAGGTAAAGAAGGATGACCTGGAACACGTTGTTAAAAAGTTGAATGATTGCGGCAAGGCGTGCAACATCCACCAGGTCATGGGTAAATATAATCTCCACAGCGAGCTGCTGTTTAAAAACATTCTTGAGCTCCAAGAGTTTGTTGACGATCTATCCCTGTCGGAACATATCGAGGATATGGAATATCACATTGTGACAAAATCGTACAAGCAGTGCCCTTGGACCGGGATATAGATTTATATTTTCCAAATTATTTTCCCGCATTACCATAAAGAATATATGTTCGAATATGCCCCATTAATATTAAATAATCGTAATTCCATTCACGAATACCCTAAGGAGGGAGGCGGAAATGAAACTGACAAAAAAAAGTATCGTACTGATGGTGCTAGTGTTCTTTGCTGTTTTATTAATGGTGCACACAGTTCTTGCATGGGACCCAACCCCGGTCAAGGACGACCAGAACGTGTTCATGCCGGGAACCCAGCCGGGACAAGGTGTTTCGCTCCAGTCGGCAGACAAATGCGACAACTGCCACGGAGGTTACAATCCCGGTGTGGAGCCAGCCTACAACTGGCGCGGCTCCATGATGGCCCAATCCGCAAGGGATCCCCTGTGGCTGGCGTGCCTAACAGTGGCTGATCAGGATTCAATCTGGGCTGCTGGTAACCCAAATGCCGGCGACATATGCATACGGTGCCATTCCCCAGGAGGATGGCTCGAGGGGCGCAGCGATCCCACAAACACTGCTTCCCTTCAGGGAAGGGATTTCGAGGGTGTGACATGTGATTTCTGCCACAGGATGGTGGACCCCTTGACCGAATTGGGTCAGCCCGATGTTCCTGCAGAAACTGATCCAACTGCACAATCAATGGCCCAGGAAACGTACCAGCGGGATCTCGAGGTACTTGGTGCACATTTCCTGTTCAACGGGACATCTTACTTGGATCCAAATACAAATCTCCCAACTTATTATGGAGACGGTGAGCTGCCCTATTATGTGGAGGCAGGCTCGGGGCAGTATTTCATAGACCCGAATTCCAATACAAAGCGTGGACCGTACTACGACGCCCCTGCAAAACACGGTGTATTGTATTCGCGGTTCCACAAGAGCAACAGGTTCTGCTCTACATGTCACGATGTCTCCAATCCCGTTCTCGCCAGTGTATTGATGGACCCTGCAGTTCCCGAAACAACGGCGGCTCCGGCCTACTACCATGTTGAAAGAACGACCAGCGAATTCCTGCTGAGCGATTACGGTAGTGGAGGTGCCGATACAAACGGTATACCAGGTGTTGAGTGGGCCGATGCGTGCCAGGACTGCCACATGAGGGATGTTACGGGTTATGGTGCCAATAAGAGAGGCATCCCTCTAAGAGACGACCTTCCACTCCACGACCTCACAGGCGGCAATGCATGGGTCTCGAAGATGCTGGCAACAACGGACCAAACGGGACCAGTTTACGACCCATATAACTACGCAATCCTATCGGGTCAAAAATACGAGGGTGCCCAGATAGATGTTGTAGGCATCCAGGGTTACGGCCAGGAGCTCGTTGACGGCTCAGACAGGGCTGTCCAGCAGCTGGAGATGGCGGCCACCCTCAGCATTGTAAGCGAGGATTCGACATCGGCTACCATCAGGGTGCAGAACAATGGAGGCCACAAACTGATCTCTGGTTTCCCCGAGGGCAGACGGATGTTCCTCAATGTAAAGTACTATGATGTGGACGGAAACCTCATTGGAGAGCTCAATCCCTACGAGCCTCTCGTCACCACCCTTGACGCAGACGGTAACGAGGTCTATGTTTCCGGCGGTGATATCACCGTAAAGACAGAGGAGCTCGTGTGGGAATGCGAGATGTCCAGCTCTCTTACAGAGGAGCAGAAGAGCTTCCATTTCGCACTGGGGGATGATAGGTACAAGGACAACAGGATCCCGCCTAAGGGCTTCGATTCAGGGCCTGAGATGTATGCCCGCAATGCACAGCCAAGGTGGATGGGCGTCGATGCACCTGATTACTTCACGGCTGCCGAATATGAAGGTGGCTATGATGATGTCACGGTGCCAAAACCCGCAGGCACGGTTTCCTGGTATGCAACCCTGTACTACCAGACCACATCCAAGGAGTATATCGAATTTCTTAGAGATGAGATAAACGGCGATGCCATGACACTTACCAGCCCCACGCCATCTGGCGAACCCCAGGCTTACATAGTGCAGACCGACCCGTTCTTCTCCAACCTCAAGGGATGGGGCAATGCAATTTACGACCTGTGGCTGCACAACGAAGGCAGTGCACCTGTCCAGATGGAGTGGGTGGGGGATGCTCCGGCACCACCATGTACAATCGATGCTCCAACCGGTCTTTCAGGCAAATATGTCAAAAAGGGCGGAGGGGCAATAGAGCTCACATGGAACGAAGTGGCTGATGCCGAGGGCTACAATGTCTACTACTCCCAGGGCGGCAAGTACACCTTCATCGACAGCACAACGAACACAAAATACCTGGATAAAAACGTAATAAAGGGACAGGCATACACCTATGTGGTGACAGCGTACAAGACATGCCCCGAGGGCGGCACAGTTGAATCGGATTACAGTAATGAGGTCACGGTTGCCGCCTGATGACCTCTTCTCTTCTTAAATTTTTTTTTTAAAATTTACATGTTAGCAGTAACAACATTACTTTACAGAAAAACTCTCAGCCTTAGTATTTCGACGGGCAACCCACCTGGATCTCAGTCGTAATGAGAGTAAAACCGGATACCCCATTCTCGAGCCTTCCCTCCACGACAATATCCTTTTCCTCGGCAAAACCTTCGGGAATGGCCCCGTCGTGGACAACATGGATTGCAATGGACTCATTGTTGGCATCCACCATGGTGAAGTTCTGACCGCCGGTCCAGTTCCCGACCTTCCCCCTCACTGTGACATCCTTTCCAGTGTATTTTGAACTGTTATCCATGAGCTCTTCCAGTGTGATGTATTCGGGAGGTGCGGCCCCCCATAGAACTACTATTAATGCAACTGCAATGATGGCGATAACAATCATGATCTTGATTGTCTTCGATGATATCCTCTTTTTAGAGGAACGTTTTGTTTCCCTAGGGGTTTTATCATCCTCGAAAATGTCCTCAACCTGGCCCGGGTCCGAGGCAACTTCATCCACTTCTTCATTTTCGCTCATTCTTCTTCACCAATTCTCCCAGCAATGTCAGATCCCTTGCCAGTTTCCGCTGAATCACATGGATGTAGAGCATGTAGCCCAACACCCCCACCCATATTATTGTAAAGCCTATATATAAAGCCTCTATGTCACCCATCATATACCCCCGATTCTTTCCTTTAACTCCTGGACTTTTTCATTGAGCTCGAAAATGAGCAAACGTTTCCTCAACATGAACATATAAAGAAATGTAAAGGCCACCACACCTGCTGCAAGGCCCATACCGCTTTCCGTTGAAAGTGAGCCCGAACTTGTGGCCACGACATTTGGATGAATCGAGTACCATATCCGGGATGAGATGAAGGATAAGGGCACACAGATGAAACCTATGATACCGAAAACGGCAGCGAGCCTTGCCTTGTCCTCGCTTTCTGTACCACCCCTCAACACGAGGTACGCGATATATATGAGCCAGAGAATGAATGTAATGGTGAGTTTCGTATCCTCCCATCTCCAGTATACCTTCCATTCAGCAGCGCCCCAGACGGGCCCTGTGAGAATGACAAATGTTGCGAACAGTACACCTATTTCGGCAGAAGCAAAGGCAATCGTGTCCCAGTGTCTCTGGCCAGTTCTGAGGAATTGTGCGCTTCCCATGAACACAACGCCAAAGGCCAGATAAGAAACCCAGGCAACTGGTACGTGAAAATAAAATATCTTCTGGGCATAAGGAGCCTCAAAATTCGTGTCAAGAGGTCTCCATATTAGGGCCATGTAGATGGTAAGCAGGATGAAGATGAACGCCATAGCCAGAATAACGAAATCGAACTGTTTGGGCAGCTTCATCCTCATTCCTCCAACACGAAATTGAACATCAGATAACCCAAGGCGATATAGATTACCGCGAATGCGCCCAGCAATCTCAGCTCCACCTGGGCATCCATTATCCTGCCCTCAAGAGCCAGGGAAGTCGCAGTTATCGAAGGCAATAGTATAGTGAATAATATCAGTGGTATTAATAGTATCGCAAAGAGCACCTCCCTACCCCTTGCATTCACTGATATGCTAGAGATGAGAGTTCCGATCACAACAAAACCGAAGGTACCCAGAAGGATTACCGCAAACATTGGAACTGCGTTGCCGGTGTAATCGAAGGCAAAAAACAGTGAAAAGAACACCACACTGGCGATATCCACTATCAGAATCAGAAAGAAATTGGACAAAACCTTGCCAAAGTAGATTGCGGATCTGTCCATGGGAACGAGCATGAGGCCGTCAAGGGTGCCGCGGTCCTTTTCCTTAGCAAATGACGTTAAAAGACCAAGCATGCCCGCAAAACAGAAAGTGACCCACAGGATGGGTGATACCAGTGGTAAAACTTCCTCTGATACCGTTGCAGCCGTGGATTCCTCCAAATAGAACTCGAAGGCGAACCTGAAGGCCATGATGATGAGCAGGGAAAAAACCACCATGGAGAATATCATCTCTCGAGTGCGAAACTCGGTCTTGATGTCCTTTTGAGCAATGGTTATGGCCTGGGGCATCATTTCTGGGCCTCCATTTCCTGCTGGTATTTTATTTTAAAATCCTCCATTGCCACATCCATCTTTCTGCAGTCGAAGGACACCTGGCCGTTGACTAGGCAGGCGAGCCTCGCACCTATGCTGTGGCCGAGTTCGACGTTGTGGGTAATCAGAAGTATCGTTTTTCCATCCCTGTGAAATCCCGAGAGCATTCCGCTGAGCATGCCCCACGCCCTGTAATCCAGACCCGTGTATGGCTCATCCAGAAGTAACACGGGGGGATCGTGTATCACCGCCCTGGCAACTGCGGCCCTCTGCTTCATGCCACGGGAAAACTCCCCCACGCTGTCGTTTAACCTGTGCAGCAGTCCAACCTGGTCCGCCAGTTCCTTTATGGCTTTTTCATCCTTTTTCAAGCCGTACATCCTCGAATAGAATTTGAGGTTCTCGTATAATGTAAGATCATCGTAAAGAAATGGATTGTGGGATATCATACCGATGGAGGCCCTGAGATCGACGCCCTTTTCCCTCATGTCATAGCCATTGATCGTGACGTTTCCGGAAGTGGGTCTCGCCAGCGTTGACAGTATCTTTATGAGGGTCGTCTTTCCCGCGCCATTGGGACCGAATAATACTAGAAAATCCCCTTTCTCAACCTCCAGGTTCAGGTTGTTTATAATAACCTTTCGTCCGAATTTCTTCTGGAGGTTTATTATTGATATCATGGACATTGCGCCGTAATAAGCGGTTTTTTATTAAATGTTTTGGGTTTTTCATATATGGGTACACACGTTCTTCATAAGAATTGCGAGGCATTGGGCGGTTCATGCTAAATTATTAAATAGATGACAAATATTTCGGAATATGCACGTTCTCAAGAGTGCCAGGCTCATTTTCACTCCAAACACATTCATGGTTGCCCTATTATCGTGCCTTTCGACTCTGGCCTGTTATTTCTTTGAGCTCTATGCCGATTTTTCACTGGCTCTTATTGGCATTGCCGTCGTTTTCCCCATTGTGTTCTCAATAAACGGTGCATACAAACGCAGGGAGGTGGCCCTGAACCTCTACGGAACACTGAAGGCCCATGGTAGGTGCACTTATTTTGCTATAAGAGACTGGACCCCGAATCCCGATGAAAAAAGACTGAAGTACCTCAAGCACCTGCTCTGGGACATAATGGACAGTTGCGGACACATGTTCGGTCTGGACAAGAAGCAGAGCCTGAAGGTCGAAAAACATATCTACGCAAAGTTCTCTGAACTCTCCATCCTAATAAAAGAAGCTCATGAAAGGGGTATGGAGGATTACTCCAGGGCGAACCAGTACCTGAGCAAGATGCTTGACGCCTTCGAGAGCATGAAGCATATCTACGAGTACCGGACACCCATAACTCTGAGAGCCTACAGCAAGATATTCACATATTCCCTTCCAATAATTTACGGACCCTATTTTGCACACGTGGCACGGAGCTACAACCCGTACCTGATCCTGGTGATGCCATTGCTGTTCAGCTTCACATTGGTGAGCCTGGACAATATTCAGGAGTACCTTGAGAATCCCTTTGATCTGGTGGGCGAGGACGATATCATCATCCAGACAAATAAATTCATTGGCTGGCTAGAAACCTGATTTTTTACCTCAACCTTTGAAGCCCACAATCTATCGCAATTTCTTTGAAATCGCCTCTCTTATACCTTCTCTCGGAGCCGCATACCCCCAGCCGATTTCCTCGCCATCTATGAAAATACCCCTGGGAACCTGAAGGTGTAAAAATTCCTCCCGGTTATCGGCCCGATACTCGTTTACCACGACCCTGTCCTCCAATTCCCCGGCCACCTCCCGGGTCCTCTGTGCCTCGGTGACACTTGTGAGACAGAAGGGATCCACAAAGAGGTCAACCACCACCCTATTCTCGATTGGCTTGAATTCGTATTGTGAAGTCAGGAAAACAGGTGGCTCTGCTGAGGGATCAAAAACCTTCCACAGCATAACCTCATCATCGAGAATGTCCCTGTCCCCTGCCCAGTACACCTTTCTTTTGGCCGCGACCTCATACCCCAGATTTTCAAAAAACTCTGCAGGCATGAAGGGATAATCCCCGTAATAGCCAAGTGTCACAAGACCTTTGGTATTCAGATTCTTTGCTGTATTTTCTGCAGCAACAACCAGTGCCCTGGAAACGCCCTTCCCCTCCCATTCCTTTGATACTACAAAGCATGGTATGTAGTGGAGATCTTTGCCCGCAAGCCTTGAAGTTGCAATCTCGATTGGCATTATGTGAATGAAGCCAATAGGTACCTCATCTGCCCATGCAACAAGATTCTTCATTCCCCTTTTCTGCATATTTAAAAGCCATTCAAGGCGGATTTCTGCACAAGCATCGGTTTCCCTGGATTCATTGCAGTGCGTGCACGCAGACACAAAGTAATGGCTCTTTTCGTCCATTTCAATGATTTCTATTTCAGCCATGTAGTATCCTCTCGGATCCGGCCGCGTTTTGTATACTATTTATAGTCAATTTCCAGGGCTTCCTTGATCTGTTTTTAGAGTCCCTGGCTCATGGCAAACCTCTTTAAACCTATGGGATAGCCCTGAAATAAATATTGCGCCTTTACATCACTAATTTGGAAGAAACTGACGATAAATACCCTGAATCGGGTAAATCCTCCAGTATGTAAGCTATTTAGTTAGGAAGTAGTAGGCAACCGCGATGATGCATGCGATGTCAATTATCAGAACTGCCGCAAAGCAAATGGAGCCCGGAGCCGAATCCAGGATAACCATGACGTTGAGGACTCCGATGAGAACCACTATAGGCAGCGCCATCACATACTCATACTTGCCAGTAACATACCACAGTGCATATATCTCAGGGACACCCATGTTTACCCTCCGGTTTTTCTTTATCCGTATTTATATGCCCTTGGCTTATTAATAGCTATACAGGGGTCTCCCGGGGTTATCCCGGAAAAGAGACCAAAAAAGGTTATATCAGGGTGTTTATTTCAATTCCCAAAGGAGGGGGTGAAAAATGTCGGAACCTTCGAATGACAAACTCGACGCCATATTCAAACCACGCTCCATTGCGGTTGTGGGAACGTCCCGGAAACACGGCACGATAGGAAGGCAGATTCTGTACAACCTCGTGGCCTACGGTTTCAACGGTCCGGTCTATCCCGTCAATCCCAAAACCGAATATGTGAACAGCATAAAATGCTACCCCTCAATTTCCTCCATACCCGATCACGTGGACCTCGCAATAATCGTTGTCCCAAAGGAGGTTG
>Ga0209536_100004163_pt1 | contig 22897 bp, 24 predicted proteins | sample DeeMarSeWOR28_12_FD_187461 | JGI IMG/M metagenome (GOLD analysis project Ga0209536, IMG submission 187461) | Marine sediment microbial communities from White Oak River estuary, North Carolina - WOR-2-8_12 (SPAdes) (version 2) | ecosystem: Environmental > Aquatic > Marine > Intertidal zone >... | reverse complement strand
CGTAGATTTCCAGCGTCTCGCGGGCGATGCGTCGGCGCTTGTCGGAGCGCATCACGCCCAGGGTGCGCATGTTGTGCAGGCGGTCGGCGAGCTTGACCAGAATGACGCGGATATCGCGCACCATGGCCAGTATCATTTTGCGGAAATTCTCCGCCTGCGCCTCGGCCTGGCTCTCGAACTTGATCTGGGTGAGCTTGCTGACGCCGTCGACCAGTTCGGCGACGTCCTCGCTGAACTCGCTGGTGACGGTTTCCTTGACGGTGCCGGTATCCTCGATGACATCGTGCAGAATACCGGCGATGATGCTCTCGGCATCCATGTGCATCTCTGCCAGGATGTGCGCGACTTCGAGGGGGTGGTAAATATAGGGTTCGCCCGACACCCGCATCTGGCCTTCGTGGGCCTCGGCACCGAACAGGTAGGCGCGATAGATCTCGCGGACCTGCTCGGTATCCAGATAGGATTCCAGCAGGGTCAGCAGATCACTGATCAGGAAGCGCGATGCCGTCGGGTGCGGAATGGGTGCGGGAGTAGCCATGCCTTGAAATCATAGGCGAAATGCGCCTCCCAGAAAACAGAAAGCGACGCCGGGCAGCGCTGAAACGGCCGGGTACTCCCTGTTTGGTCGCGGTCCTGTCGGACCGCCCTTGACGTCAGGGCGCGGTCGGGTCCTGCGCCACCGGCACGGCCTCGGCGCCTTCCGGGAGGGCCAGTTCTTCCATGATCTCGACTTCCTGTTCGGGCTTTTCGTCGAGAATCTGGGCAGTCACGTGCCCCTCTTCGACCTCGCGCAATGCCACCACGGTGGGCTTGTCGTTTTCCCAGGGTACGAAAGGCTCCACGCCCTTGGCCAGCTGGCGAGCCCGCCGTGTTGCCACCAGCACCAGCTGGAAGCGGTTATCCACCTTGTCGAGACAGTCTTCTACAGTTACACGTGCCATTGGGTACCCATTGCAGTTAAGCTGACGCAGCCCGGAAGTGTACGCGAATCAGCCGGCGGCTTCCAGTAAGCCCTTCAATTCACTGCCGTAGCGCTGCTGCTGGGCATCGCTGCGCAGCCGCCGGGCGCGGAACAGGGCTTCCAGCTCGGCCAGCGCCAGATCGAAATCATCATTGAATATAAGGTAGTGATACTCGTCGTAGTGGCTCATTTCCCTGACCGCATCGGCCATGCGCCGGCTGATGACCTCCTCGCCGTCCTGGCCGCGCGCGGTCAATCGCTCCCGCAGGGCCTCGCGGCTGGGCGGCAGAATAAACACCCTGACCGCCTCGGGAAAGGCGGCGGAGACCTGTCGCGCACCCTGCCAGTCGATTTCCAGGATCACGTCCTCGCCGGCATCGAGGCGTTCCAGCACCGCCGCACGGCTGGTGCCGTAATAGTTGTCGAACACCTGCGCGTGTTCGAGAAATTCGCCGGCCTCCACCAGGCGCTCGAACGCCGCCTTGTCGATGAAGTGGTAATCGATGCCGTCGACCTCCCCCGGACGCGGCGCCCGCGTGGTGTGCGATACCGACACCACCACCCCCGTCATGCGCTCCAACAGCGCCTTGACCAGGCTGGTTTTTCCCGCACCCGACGGTGCCGAAATGATATACAGCGTTCCCAGTGACATGCCGTGCCTCCGTCTCTCGATTGGCCGCTATTCTACGTTCCGTCGCTACACACAGAACACGGATGCAAGCGCACGCCTGTCCACGTTGCCTGCTGCGGTAGGGGCAAAACCGGATTATCATCAATGATGTTTGTGCCCGGTCGCAAACGCTCTCGGGCGTCACTCGACGTTCTGCACCTGCTCACGCATCTGCTCGATCAGCACCTTCAGCTCCACCGATACCGCCGTGGTTTCGCTGTCGGCCGATTTCGATCCCAGCGTGTTCGCTTCACGGTTGAATTCCTGCATGAGGAAATCCAGCCGCCGGCCCACGGGTTCGTCGCGCTCCAGCACCCGCCGGACCTCCACCACGTGGGTGTCCAGGCGGTCCAGTTCCTCGTCGACGTCCATCTTCTGCGCCAGAAAGACCAGCTCCTGCTCCAGGCGATCGCTGTCGACCCTGGCCTGCAGCTCGGCCAGCCGGACTTCCAGTTTGTCGCGAATTCTCGCCCGCACCTCCGGCAGCCGCTGACGGGCCTTTTGCACCTGTTCCTCTATACGCTGCAGGCGCGCGCCCAGAAGCGCCTTGATCGTCTCACCTTCGCGCTCGCGGGTGGCGACCAGCTCGTCGAGCGCCTGATCCAACAGCTCCAGGGCCTGCTGCTGCATCGGGCCGGTGTCGGGCTCGGGATCACGCACCACCCCGGGCCAGCGCAGCAGATCGATGACCCCCGGCGAGGTCGCCTCTGCGGAACGTTTCTCAACCAGCCGGCAGGCGTCCAGCACCGCTTTCAGCCGGTCCTGGTCCAGCTCCAGCGCCGTGGCCAGCTGGGGCGCCCAGCGGCAGCGCAACACGCACTCCAGCTTGCCGCGCCCGAGGCGTGTGTTGACCCGCTCACGCACCAGCGGCTCCATCGCCCGCAACTCGTCGGGGAGGCGCACGAAAGCCTCCAGGTAGCGGTGATTCACCGATCTCAGTTCCCAGGTCAGCTCGGCCTCGGCCGTCTCGACAGCGACACGGGCGAAAGCGGTCATGCTGCGGATCATCTCAAGTCACCCTCTCTGCCTGCCGCTAGAGGAATATTCCAACAAACTGTTTTCATGAAGGATTTCACCTGGGGGCCAAAATTGCTAATGGCTGACAGTCTAGAGGATCATGCGTAAAAAGCTAGACAGTTTGAAAGCGGGCACCCAGCTGGACGGCTATCGCCTGGAAAAAACCCTGGGTGGTGGCGGTTTCAGCGTGGTCTACCGCGCCCGCCAGCTCAACAATGATCGGCCGGTGGTGATCAAGGAATACATTCCCAACAAGCTGGCCAAGCGCGACCGCAGCGGCCAGGTGCGCGCCAGAAACGAGGATACCGAGGGCCGCTTCAACCGCGGCCGCAAGCTGTTCTTCCAGGAAGCCAGCACCCTGGCAACCCTGAAGCACACCAACATCGTCGACGTCTTCAATTTCTTCCAGGCCAACGGCACCGTCTACATGGTCATGGAGTACCAGCCCGGCGAGAATCTTCAGCATTACCTGCAGGCTCGCCGAGGCGGCCTCAGCGAGACCTTCCTGCGCACCGTCTTCCCGCCGTTGCTGGATGGCCTGGAGCTGATTCATCAGAGTGACCTGCTGCACCTGGATATCAAACCCGGCAACGTCCACATTCAGCGCGGCGGCCAGCCGTTGCTGCTGGATTTCGGTGCCGTGCACGGCTTCCCGCAGAGCCGCCAGGAGCAACCCGGTCAGGTCATCAGTCCCGGTTTTTCGCCCATCGAACAATACGACGCCCGCGGCTATGTCGGGCCGTGGACGGACCTCTATGCCATCGGCGCCACCATGCGTGCCTGCATCGAGGGTCAACCACCCCTCAACGCCCGCCGCCGCCACGAACGCGACGATCTGAAACCCGCACAGTTTGCCTTTCGCGGTCGCTACGCGGACAACCTGCTGCGCGCCATCGACTGGGCGATGGAAGTCGACCCCCTGCTGCGCCCGCAAAACGTCGCGCAGTTCCGCGAAGCGCTGACCACCGAGACGGTGCCCGAGCCTGAACAACCCCGCTCGGCCTTCGGCAGGCTGGCCAGCGCACTGTGGGGGAGGCGATAGCCATGAAGGTGCTCAGCGCATTCACCAACCGGCTCGGCAATCGCTCCAGCAACCAGGACCGCTGCCTGGTACTGCAGCGCCCGGGCCGTGTGCTGCTCGCCGTGGCCGACGGTATGGGCGGCCATGCGCGCGGCGAGCTGGCCTCCCAGACTGCTATCGACAGTCTCAGCCGCAGCTTCCTCGGCGAGCACACAGCCACCGCCACTCCTGAAGAGTTCCTGAAAAAAGCCCTGGATATCGCCCACCTGGAAACCGTGGAGGCCGGGCGCGCCAGCACGCCACCGGTGCAGCCGCGCACGACCTGTGTGGTCTGCCTGGTACAGGGCGATCAGGCCTGGTGGGCTCACGTCGGCGACAGCCGCCTCTACCTGCTGCGCGACGGCGCCCTGCTTACCCGTACCCGCGACCACACGCCGGTCGAGGAGCTCCTGCAACACGGCGTCATCGATGAGGACGAGCTGAGCACGCACCCGTTGCGAAACAGCGTCAACCGCTGCCTCGGCGGCGCCCTCAAACTGCCCAAGATCAGCTTCGGCCAGGCGCGGCTGCGAGCCGGTGACAGCCTGCTGTTGTGCTCGGACGGCCTGTGGTCCGCCCTGCCCGAGCAGAAACTGACCAGCCTGCCGGCCTCGGGCGATCTGGAGTCGCTCATCAACGAGCTCGCCGAGGAGGCGGAAAAAGCCAGCTATCCGCGCAGTGACAACATCAGCCTGGTCGGCCTGCGCTGGCTGTCTGCGGCGGCCGACTCAGCCGACCCGGACGCCGCCCAGAGACGGCCCCACCCCACAGCCGCGGCGAAAGACAAAGACCCGCTCCAGCAGGCCATCGATGACATTCACCGCGCCATCCTCGACTACGCCTCAGAAATGAAGAAATAAAAAGGGGTGAGGGAAGGACCACGGCTTTTTCAGGCTGAGGTCTGTCCCCCTTTGAACAGGCAGTCGGCTATAATGCCCGCCCATTGTTGGCTCACTGCAAGGAAACCCCATGCGCCCCAGTAAGCGTGCACCGGACGAGATGCGGCCGGTAACCCTGACCCGCGATTACACCATGTACGCCGAAGGCTCGGTGCTGGTCGAGTTTGGACATACCAAGGTGTTGTGCAACGCCAGTGTCGACGAGCGGGTGCCCGGCTTCCTGCGCGGCAAGGAGCAGGGCTGGGTCACCGCCGAGTACGGTATGCTGCCGCGCTCGACCACCCAGCGTATGGGCCGCGAGGCGGCGCGCGGTAAACAGGGCGGTCGCACCATGGAGATCCAGCGACTCATCGGCCGATCGCTGCGTGCCGTGGTGGATATGCAAAAGCTCGGCGAACGCACCATCACCATCGACTGTGACGTGATCCAGGCCGACGGTGGCACGCGCACCGCCAGCATCACCGGCGGTTTCGTTGCCCTGGCGGAAGCCGTGGAGAAATTGATGGCGGACGGCACGCTGCGGGAGAATCCGCTGATGGATTCCGTGGCATCGATCTCGGTGGGCATTTACCAGGGGACTCCCATTCTGGATCTCGACTACGCCGAAGACTCCAACGCCGAAACCGATATGAACGTGGTGATGACGCGCAGCGGCCAGTTCATCGAGATCCAGGGCACCGCGGAGGGCCATCCGTTCAGCGAAGAGGAAATGAACCACATGCTGACGCTGGCCAAACAGGGTATCAGGCAACTGTGCGAAAGCCAGCAAACGGCCCTGGCCGAGTAGCCCGGTGAGCAGGCAACGCATCGTACTGGCCAGCAACAATGCCGGCAAGGTCCGCGAATTCAATCAGCTGCTGGAGGGCTCGGACATCGAAATCGTGCCGCAGTCGGAATTTTCGGTGGCCGAAATCGAGGAAACCGGCCTGACCTTCGTGGAGAACGCCTTGCTCAAGGCCCGCAACGCCGCCCGGCACACCGGCTTGCCGGCCATCGCCGATGACTCGGGGCTCGAGGTCGATGCCCTGCAGGGGGCACCCGGCATCTATTCCGCCCGTTACGCCGGTGCCGGCGCCGGCGACCTGGAAAACCTGCAGAAACTGCTGGAGGATCTGAAGGCCGTGCCCGACGAGGCGCGCAGCGCGCGTTTCCAATGCCTGATGGTGTACCTGCGCCACGCCAAGGACCCGACGCCGCGCATCTTCCAGGGGACCTGGGAGGGCAGTATCCTGCACGAACCCCGCGGCGAACACGGTTTCGGTTATGACCCCGTCTTTTTTGTGCCCGATCAGCAGTGTGCCTCCGCCCAGCTGCCGCCCGAGGTCAAGAATCAACTCAGTCACCGCGGCCAGGCCCTGAGACAACTGATCGCCAGCTTGAAAAGCAGCCCCTAGCCGGACGACACAATGGCTCCGCCGGCGCAGACCGGCGCCCCGCCGCCGTCGCTGTCAGCTGTGGTAATCTGTCAACCGAGCTTCCACCCGCCAGTCCAGTGTTCAGATTCCAAGCGCCACCGCCCCTCGCCCTGTACATCCACTTCCCCTGGTGTGAGCGCAAGTGCCCCTATTGTGATTTCAACTCACACGCCGTGGGCGGCGAATTGCCTGAGCGCCAGTACGTCGAAGCCCTGCTGAGCGACCTGGAGCAGGAACTGCCGGCGGTCTGGGGGAGAACGGTACAGAGTATTTTCATGGGCGGCGGCACGCCCAGCCTGTTTTCGCCTCAGGCGATCGACACCCTGCTCAGCGGCATCCGTGCCCGCCTGCCCCTGCATCCGGGGCTCGAAGTCACCCTTGAGACCAATCCCGGCAGCGCCGAACAGGCAAAATTCGCCGCTTACCGACGCGCCGGCGTCAACCGGCTTTCCATTGGCGTTCAGAGCCTGAACGACACTCACCTGGGCGCCCTCGGGCGCATCCACAATGCACAACAGGCCGTGCAGGCTGCCCGTTCCGCGCGCCAGGCGGGATTCGATAATTTCAACCTGGATCTGATGTTCGCTCTGCCGCAACAGAGCATCACCCAGGCGCTGACGGATTTGCAGGCCGTGATCGATCTGCAGCCGGACCACCTGTCCTGGTATCAGCTGACGCTGGAACCCAATACCCTTTTTCATGCCCGGCCACCGGACCTCCCCGACGATGATGAAAAGTGGGACATGCTGTACCGGGGTCAGTCACTGCTGGCCGAGCACGGCTATACTCAATACGAAGTCTCCGCCTACGCAGGGGACGGGAAACGCTGTCGGCACAACCTGAACTACTGGAAATTCGGTGATTACCTCGGCATCGGTGCCGGCGCACACGGGAAGATCACCAGCGCGGCCGAGGGCGTGATCCGCAGAACCTGGAAGAGGCGGCACCCGAAGGACTACCTGGCATCAGCCGGATCGAGGCAGTGCATCGACGGTGAGCGCGAGCTGAGCGCAGCCGAAACCCTGTTCGAATTTGCCTTGAACCGACTGCGCCTGAAGCAGGGCTTCGAATTGAACGAATTCGAGGCGGCCTGCGGCCTGCAACGCGACTGGATGATACCCATTGTTCAACAGGCGCAGCACGATGGCCTGCTGAGCTTTGACGGCGAACTTGTGCAGCATACCGATCAGGGCTGGCAGTTTTTGAACGATCTGTTGGAACGGTTTTTACCTTAGGAGCCGCGACCATGCTGGAAACCGCCCGGATTGACTGCCCCTATTGCGGCCAGCCGTTTGACATCAGCGTGGATTGCTCAGTCGGCGGGCAGCAGTATGTGGAGGACTGCCCGGTTTGCTGCCAGCCTGCCGACATCACCACACAGGTGGATATGGACGGCAATCTGCTTGGCGTCTGCGCCGACCGCGGCAATGACTGAGGACGGGACACGCCGATCGACCGCGGCATCACCAGGATCGGAGGGCGCCGAATGGGCGCCGGATTAGCGGCAGTGCCGATTACAGACTCGCCAAGTCATTGATTAATCCTCGTCAATAAGTTGACGACACGCCGAATCTGGTCGCTTTTTTCTGTAAGAAAATAGCCCTATACATCCCGACCGCGCCGGCAAAAGAATCGCAATACATTGTTTTTAATTGTCTTTATTCGCCCATCGAAGCTTTTTCGCCGGCCATTAGGGGGCTGTGAGCGCTTGTGATATTCTCGGGGTCTCAATAATAAGAAACTCGCAGCGTGTCTGCGTAACAGTCAGCGGAGGTCGTCCCCATGCCAGAACTACAAACAGAACAGGCGAACACCCGGAAACCCTTGGTGGACTTCGACAACTGGTCTGCACTCGCCAAGTCGGATCCCGAGGCTTTCGAGGCCAGGCGTGCAGAGGTCATTGAGCAGATGATCGCGAGTCTGCCCGAACACAAGCAGCAGCGCATGCGCTGCCTGCAGTGGAAAATTGATCAGGTTCGTGCCCGCGCCGGCAATCCGCTGTCGGCCTGCATCAAACTCAGCGAAATGATGTGGGATTCGCTGGTCGGCCCCGGGGGTCTGCGCGAAGTGCTCGAGGGCGTGAGTGAGGGCAAGGTCCAGGCACCGCCGAAGGCTCCGGTACTGAGTTTCGAGCGCACCCGCTGAGCGGGCAGGAATCCGGCCTCAAGCATGGCCGGACTTGTCCGGTCTCCCGCTTTGCCGTATGATCTGCGGCCTTTCGGCGCGCACCCGAACGCGGTTCCGGTGCCGTCAGGTGTTTTTCGAGGCCAAACCAAATGAAAGCAGATACTCATCCAGCCTACGCTGACATTTCAGTGACCTGCAGCTGCGGCAACAGCTTCCAGACCCGATCGACGGTGGGCAAGGACCTTGCTATCGAGGTGTGCTCCAAGTGCCACCCCTTCTATACCGGCAAGCAGAAGATGGTCGACACCGGCGGACGCGTTGACCGATTCCGCCGCAAGTACGGCATGAAAAAGTCTTGATGGCGAAAGGCCGCCATCGACACCAAAAGGCGCCCGCGGTTGGCGCCTTTTTTGTTGTCCTGGCCTGGCTGTCACCGGCCCTGGCCGACAGCTGTGCCCCTCCACCCGAAGCCGCACCCATAAGTGTCCGCTATGTCCACGACGGTGACTCCATGGTGCTGGGCGACAACAGGAAGATCCGCCTGATCGGCATCAACACGCCGGAGCTCGCCTACCGCGACCAGCCCGGGCAGGCCCTGGCGATCAGGGCCCGCGACCGCCTGCGGCAACTGCTGTTCAAGGCCGGCAACCGTGCTGAAATCATTTACGGCGAACAGCGAAAGGACAACCACGGACGCCACCTGGCTCACCTTTGGCTGCCCGACGGCCGCAATCTGACGGCCGAGCTGCTGCGAGAGGGACTCGGTTGGGCGATCGCCGTGCCCCCCAATGTGCGCTACCTCGACTGCTATACTGAAGCGGAAAACAAGGCGCGCACAGCGTCCGCCGGCGTCTGGGATCATGCCGACCACCAGGCCAGGGACTCGAAGGATCTCAGCCTGCGCGACGAGGGCTTTCAACGCGTCAGGGGCCGCATCACGCGGGTGAATCACGGCGGTGGCGCCACCTGGATCAACCTCGAGGGCCGCTTTGCCCTGCGCATCCCGGATGAGTACATCGGCTGGTTCAGACAGCGGCCGGAGCGCAGCTGGGTGGGACGGGACATTGAAGTCCGGGGCTGGTTGTACACCAGCAAAGGCCAGCTGCGCGTGACGGTAAAGCACCCGGCTGCTCTGGATTTTATTGACTAGAGAAGGCAAGCTTCCCGCGCTGCCAGGCGCACCCCCAGCAATGCTCAAGCTTGCTATCATGTGCCCACCTACGCCAAGTCTGTTACGGAACCCTTATGTTTGACGACCTGAAAAAACAAGCGCTCCACTACCACGAATTTCCCGCGCCGGGAAAACTCGCCACCCAAGTCACCAAGCCCTGCACGACCCAGGAGGAACTTTCACTGGCCTACACGCCGGGTGTCGCCGAACCGGTTCGCGAGATCGAGGCCGACGCCAACGCCGCCTACCGTTACACCAGCAAGGGCAACCTGGTCGCGGTGATCACCGACGGTACGGCCGTACTGGGCCTGGGCAATGTCGGTGCACTGGCCGGCAAACCGGTGATGGAGGGCAAGGGCGTCTTGTTCAAGCGCTTTGCCGGCATCGATGTCTTCGATATCGAGGTCGACGCCGAGGATCCGCACGCCTTCATCGACACGGTGGCGCGCATCGCCGGCGGATTTGGCGGTATCAACCTGGAGGACATCGCCGCGCCGCGATGCTTCGAAATTGAACAGGCGCTCATCGAACGTCTGGATATCCCGGTATTTCACGATGACCAACACGGCACCGCCATCATTATCTGCGCCGGCCTGCTGAACGCCCTCGAAATCGCAGGCAAACAGCTGGCAGAGGCGCGCATAGTCTGTCTCGGCGCCGGCGCCGCAGGCATCGCTTCCATGCGCCTGCTGCGCAAACTGGGCGCGCAGGCGGACAACATCCTCATGGTCGACCGCCGTGGTGTCATACGCACCGAGCGTACAGACCTGAACCCGTACAAACAGGAATTTGCTCGAGCCACCGAGCGAGCCACCCTGGCCGATGCCATGCGCGATGCCGACGTGTTCATCGGTGTTTCCGGCCCCGATCTGGTCAGTGAGGAGATGCTCGCCAGCATGGCCAGCCAGCCCATTGTGTTTGCCCTGTCCAACCCGGACCCCGAAATCAGGCCTGACGTCGCCCGCCGGGTTCGCAAGGACATCATCATGGCCACAGGCCGCAGCGACTACCCCAACCAGGTCAACAACGTGTTGGGTTTTCCGTTTATTTTCCGCGGCGCGCTCGATGTAAGGGCACGCGCCATCAACAGCGAAATGCAGATCGCTGCGGTAGATGGACTGCGCGCACTGGCACGCGAACCGGTACTGCCGGAGATTCTCGAGGCATACCGAAAGGACCACCTCGAATTCGGCCCGGATTACATTATCCCGACGCCGTTTGACCCGCGGCTGATGGAGTTTGTGCCGCCCGCCGTTGCCCGCGCTGCGGTGGATTCCGGTGTCGCCCGCGGCGAATTTCCGCAACATTACACAACAGCGCCAGATTCCTAGCCCGGATTTCCCATCACCCTGGCCACAAGGGCTCGAAGCTGACCCCGCAAGGATCGGTGGGTTCGTAACCATAACTACAGCAGGCACGACCGGTAACCCGGAGCCCTTTATGACCTTGGTGTCCTTGGCGCTGAGAAACAGGGCTCAGGGCGGCGAATCGCTCAACATGGCCTCGACCTCCTCCAGCCCGGCTCGGGACATCGGGCGCCCGTCGACCGGACTGCGCGGCGCCTCCCTGCGGCCTTCGCGCGGAAACACGGTCAGATCCACCCGGTAATCACCGGCAAGGAATTCGAAGCTGGGGTAATCCTGCCACTGATCGCGGTTCAGGCGCAGACGCTTTTGCGAGGTGTGAAACGGAATATTCGACTCGATGAGAAACAGATTGACCTCTTCGGGCGTATCCGCGAACAGGTGAAGATTGATGTCGGCGTGACGACCGGCGGTACCGCTGAGGACAGAGCCCACCAGACGTGGTTTGAATCGAGCCAGAAAGCGCATGGCCTGAACAGCGCTTTCACGCAGGGCTCTCAGGTGAGCGGCCTGCTCCTCCCCGCGGAAAAGGCGCTGGTACTCCTGCAAGGCCGCTTCAACCTCAAGGTTGCGCGGCATATTCCGGGTGTCCGGTGCTCCGAGATGCTGGGCCGCCTTGCGCTTGGCCACGTAAAAATCGTGAATGCCCTCTTCCGTCATCAGGCGCGCCGCTTCCTGGGCGATACGCACCCGCATCTGCTGATCTCGCGCTGAACCTCTTGCCATAATCCGATACCTGCTTACACACGGCAGCTGGGTTCACAAGGCCCTGATCCGTGTCTCTCCCGATGTTGGCCACCAAGCGTGCATACAAACGACGTCCTGAGCGGTCTGTGCATAAGACGCTCGAGGTACGGCCCATTTGCGCCAGGCGCGGCCCGTACACAAACCACGGTTCACCTTTGACAGCCCTGCTGTCCGCTGTGATGACAAATTCCGACTAAAACAGCGGCTCGTAGGCATCTTCGATGGTGGACTCGGCACCACGAATTTCGACCGGCTCGCTGTAGCGCTGCGGCACATTTTCGGGTCGGAACAACTCGAACAAGCCACCGACCTGACCGGAGGGAAGACGCAGACCGGTTTTCGTATCGATGCGCACCGTCACCAGTCCGGGCGGCTGCGGAAGCGTGCTCTCGGGCATGCCCTCGAGCGCCTGTTTCATATAATCGATCCAGATAGGCAACGCCGCACGACCACCGGTTTCACCATTACCCAGGGGCTGTACGCGGTCAAAACCCACCCACACGGTGGTGACCAGCTGGGTGTTGAAGCCGCAAAACCAGGCGTCGCGCTGGTCGTTGGTGGTACCTGTCTTGCCCGCGAGGTCATTACGCCCCAGCGACATGGCGCGCCGACCGGTTCCGCGCTTCACCACATCCTGCATCATCGACGTCGTCAGGTAGACATTCGCCGCGTCAACGACGCGCTCGGCGTAGACGGGCGCCGGCTCGGCCAAGCCGGTGTCCGCTGACTCCTCAGCCACTTCCACTTCCGCGTCCTCGGCCGACGCTGTGGTCTCCGCGACCGGTGTCGCCTCCGGCTGTGGATCAGCGGCACTCTCCGCTTCGCACTCGGCACAGGCGATGGCCGGATTGGCCCTGTAGACGACCTGGTCCTCGGCGTCACGCACTTCGCGGATAAAGTAGGGTTCGGTATAGAAGCCGCCGTTGGCAAACACACTGTAGGCGCGCGCCATCTCCATGGGTGTCGCCGTACCGCTGCCCAGGGCCAGGGAAAGGTTCTTGGGTATCTGGCCGGGCCTGAAACCGAAATGCTGTACGTAGGACGTCACGTAGCCCGGACCTACCGCCCGCAGCAAGCGGATTGACACCAGATTACGCGAATGGGTCAGCGCCTCGCGCATGCGGGTGGGACCGTAGAATTTGCCGCTGTAATTCTCTGGCCGCCAGGTGGTTTCCAGCGACGCATCGTCAAACACCACCGGCGCATCGTTAAACAGGCTGGCGACCGTGTAGCCCTTGTCGAGCGCCGCCGAGTAAACAAAGGGCTTGAAACTGGAGCCCGGCTGGCGTTGCGCCTGTGTCGCGCGGTTGAACTTGCTCTGATAAAAATCGAACCCGCCCACCAGTGCCTGCAGGGCACCGTCCTGCGGATTCACAGAGACCAGAGCGCCTGACAGCGCCGGCACCTGGGCGAGACGCCAGCGCCCCTCGGGCAAGGCTTCAACGCGAATCAGGTCACCGCGCTGGAGCACCTGGTCGGCCGATTTGAGTTCCGCACCACGCTGGTTGACCGATACATAGCTGCGCGCCCAGGAGATGCCTTCCCAGTCCAGTTCAGCGTAACCCTGTTCCGGTATGTAAATGCGTGCCGACTGTCCATCAACCTCGACGACCAGGGCGGCCAGCAGACCGCCGATGGATTTGTTCTCTTTCAGCAGGCTGTCGAAGTCCTCCTCGCCGGCATCGGCCGCCAGCTCAAAGTGCCGCACGGCACCACGATAGCCATGCCTGCGATCGTATGCCAGCAGACCATCACGCAGGGCCGCTCGGGCTGCATCCTGACGCTTGCCGACCAGCGTGGTATAGACGCGATAACCGGCGCTGTAAGCCTCCTCACCGAACTGCTCCACCATGTAACCACGCACCATCTCGGCGACGTAGGGCGCCTGCACCTCGATGGTGGCAGCGTGCAGGCTGGCCGTATCCGCCTCATTCAGGGCGCGGCTATACTGGTCACTATCAATAAAACCAAGCACGTACATGCGCCCCAGCACATAATCGCGGCGCTCCAGCGCACGCTCGGGGTTGCTGATGGGATTGTTCGTCGAGGGTGCCTTGGGCAGACCGGCAATCATGGCGACCTGGGCGATACTCAACTCATCGATGCTCAGACCGTAATAGATCTGGGCCGCAGCGGCTATGCCGTAGGCGCGCTGCCCGAAGTAGATCTTGTTGAGATAGAGCTCGAGTATCTCCTGTTTGTTCAGTTGGCGCTCAATTTTCAACGCCAGAAAAATCTCGGTCAGCTTGCGCAGGTAGGTTTTCTCACGGCTGAGAAAGAAGTTGCGCGCCACCTGCATGGTAATGGTGCTGCCACCCTGGCGCTTCTCACCGGTACGGATCAGCTCGACCACGGCGCGAACCAGACCCTGATAATCAACACCCGGATGCTCGAAAAAGCGGTCGTCCTCGGTAGCGAGGATGGCATCAATCACGGTCTGAGGCAGATCTTCGTAGCGGATCGGTGTGCGGCGCTGCTCGCCAAACTCGGCGATCAGCGCCCCCTCGTTCGAGAAAACCCGGAGCGGAACCTGAAGTTGCACCTCTTTCAGCCGATCGATGGGGGGCAATTGCGGCGCAATATAGAAGTAGGCCGCGGCAACCACCACGACCCCGGCGGTAAATACCGCGAAGCCGGTTGCCAGGAAAAAACGTAATATTTTCAGGGAGAGCTTCATAAACTTTGGTGGGATGTGACCAGGTTCAAATTAAAAAACAACAGGATTTCTAAACTTCAGTATAAAGCGTCCGATAATTGGAATCGAACCATACGAGGATAAAGAGCTCCACATTGACAAGTATTTGGTGTTGCTCTCTAATCCGCAACAGTATCAATACACTGCAACTGCAGCGAATAAAAGGGAAAACACAGTGCAAATCGCGCAACTGTTTACACGGAAAACACCGCCGGTAGTCGGACTGGACATCAGCTCCTCGGCGGTCAAATTACTAGAACTCAGCCGTCATGGGAACCGCTACCGCGTCGAGAGCTATGCCGTGGAGCCGTTGCCGCCCAATTCCGTGGTGGAAAAGAACATCACGGACGTCGAGGCCGTCGGCGAAGCCGTGAGACGGGCTATAAAGAGGGCGGGCGCACGAACCAAGGGTGCCGCCGTCGCCGTCGCGGGTTCTTCGGTAATCACCAAGGTTGTGCCCATGCCGAACAACCTCTCGGATGACGAGATGCACAGCCAGATCGAGCTGGAAGCCGATCAGTATGTCCCTTACCCGCTGGAGGAAGTCAGCCTGGATTTCGAGGTTCTGGGCCCGACAGACAATAATCCCGACACCGTCAATGTACTGCTGGCCGCCTGCCGCACCGAGACCGTCGATATGCGCACCGCGGCCGTGGAAAGCGGCGGCCTGGATACCAAGGTGGTCGACGTCGAGGCCTATGCGACCGAAAACGCCTTTCAGCTCCTGCTCGACCAGGTGCCCGATGAGGGTATGGAAAAAACGGTGGCGGTCATCGACATCGGCGCCACCATGACCACGCTCAACGTGCTCCACGATACCCATCTGATCTACACCCGCGATCAGGTTTTCGGCGGCAAGCAACTCACGGAAGAGATCATGCGCCGCTATGGCCTGTCCTACGAAGAGGCCGGTATGGCCAAACGTCAGGGTGGCTTACCGGAGAACTACGAGCCGGAAGTGCTGGAACCCTTCAAGGAAGCAATGTGCCAACAGGTCAGCCGCTCGCTGCAGTTTTTCTTCGGCTCCAGCCAGTACAACAGTGTGGACCAGGTCATTCTGGCCGGCGGCAGCGCATCGGTTCCCGGCATTGCCGAGCTCATTCAGGACCGTCTGGGTATTGAAACAATCATCGCCAACCCATTCGCTTCCATGTCGCTTTCTTCGCGCGTCAAACCGCAGTCTCTGAGTAACGACGCACCGGCACTGCTGATCGCATGCGGACTGGCAATGAGGAGTTTCGACTAATGGCACACATCAACCTGTTACCCTGGCGCGACGAACTGCGCAAACAGAAACAACAGCAGTTTGCTGTAGTCGGTGCCGGTTCAGCGGTCCTCGGCGGACTGCTGGTGCTGCTGGCCCACATGCAGATGGAAGGCATGATAGAGCAGCAGAACCAGCGCAACCAGTTCCTCCAGACCGAAATCACCGAACTGGACAAGAAAATCGAACGAATCAGAGACATGGAAAAAACCAAGAACGCCTTGCTGGCGCGCATGGATATCATCCAGCAACTGCAGCGCAGCCGCCCGCAGAGCGTCCATCTCATGGATCAGCTGGTCTATACCCTGCCCGATGGTGTCTACCTCAGCAAGATTACCCAGAAAGACCAGTCCCTGACCATGAGCGGCGTGGCTCAATCCAATGCACGCGTATCCGCCTACATGCGCAACATCGATAACTCCCAGTGGATGGCCAGACCGAAACTCGATGTCATAGAAACCAAGGACGCTGAACGCAAGCGAAACGCTGAATTCGTACTGCGCGCCAGTCAGGCAACAGCGACTCCATCCCAGGACGACCAGGAGGAGCAGAGCTGATGAACCTCTCGGAACTCAATGAGCTTGACCTGAACAACATCGCCAACTGGCCTTTGCCGGCCCGTATGGCCGTCATCGCCCTGATCTTTGCAGCCGTGTTGGGCCTCGGCTACTGGTTGGACATCAAGGACCAGCGTATCAGCCTGCAAAAGGCCGAGAACAAGGAACTCGAGCTGCGCCAGACTTTCGAGACCAAGGCCAAGAAAGCCGCCAACCTGGCCGCTTATGAACAACAGCTCGAAGAGATGAAAGCTTCCTTCGGCGCCATGCTTCGCCAGCTCCCGAACAAGACCGAGGTGGCCGAACTGCTGGTCGACATCTCGCAGACCGGCCTGGCCAGCGGCCTGGAATTCGAACTGTTCAAACCGGAAAGCGAGGTTCCCAAGGAATTCTACGCAGAGCTGCCCATCACCATCCGCGTCAAAGGGAATTATCACGAATTCGGCAACTTTGTGAGCGGTGTAGCCGCCTTGCCCCGCATCGTCACCGTACACGATATCAACATAGTGCCCAATAAAGAGGGCGGTGAACTCCACATGGACATGCTCGCCAAGACCTACCGTTATATTGATGAAGAGGAAGAAGGAGGTGCCCAATGATCCGTCTGCGAAAGGCAGCTTGGGCCGTTTCTGTCTGTGTGCTGGCTGGCAGCCTTGCAGCCTGCAGCAGCAACAACACGGAAGATTTGCGTACCTATGTCGACGCCGTGAAATCCCGCCAGCAGGCGCGCATCGAGCCTCTGCCGGAATTTGAGCCGTTCGAAACACACCTGTATCAGGCCTCCGAGGAGCGCGACCCGTTTACGCCACCGGTGTATTCCGCGCCCAAATCACAGGTGGCGAAAAATTCCGGCAATGGAATCACGCCGGACTTCGATCGTCCGCGTGAACCGCTGGAAACCGAGCCGCTGGACAGCCTGCGTATGGTCGGAACGCTGGAACGCCAGAGTAACTCATGGGCTCTGGTGCGCATGAGCGACAGTACGATCCACCGTGTAAAACCCGGAAATTACCTGGGCCAGAACCACGGAAAGATCGTTCAGATCACCGAATCAGAAGTGGAACTCACCGAGATCGTACCTGATGGCCTCGGGGGATGGATGGAACGCCAGGCTGCACTGGCACTCAGTGAGTAATTTGGAGATAAAAATGATGTACGCGAAACAGACAAAATGGAATCCTGCGGGACAGAGCGATTCGTTCCTCAGCCGCCTCGTTGGAAAGGCAATGGTGTTCGTCGCCCTGCTTACGCTGGCGAGTGGCGGAACCAGCGTGTACGCTGCAGATCCACAACCACTGAACGCGCTGCAGGAAATCACTTTTGCCGGCCTGCCTGGCAATCAGGTGCAGATCACGCTCAAACTCGACCAACCCGCCTCGATTCCGGCGAGTTTCACCATCGATAATCCGGCGCGCATCGCATTCGATCTGCCGGCGACAAAGAGTGCGCTGGGCCAGCGATCACAGCCCATCGGCATTGGACCGGCAAAGAGCATTACCGCGGTGGAAGTCAAAGGCCGCACGCGCGTCGTGCTGAATCTTTTCGAAATGGTGCCCTACGAAACCCGCGCCGACGGTGACCAGATTGTTGTCGTACTCGGCCCTGGAGGCGCCGGCGCCACCACGGCGAGTGCCGCCGCAACCACCAGCTCGCCCGCCGCCGCGCCTGTCGCCTACGGGCAGCGTTCGGTGACCGACGTCGATTTCCGCCGCGGAGAACAGGGTGAAGGCCGCGTGATCATCACCCTGTCTGACCCCTCCATTCCGGTAGACATGCGCCAGGAAGCGGGCAAGATCGTGCTCGAGCTCCCCAACACCAGCCTGCCGGAAAGCCTGGAGCGGCGTCTGGACGTGACAGACTTTGCAACACCGGTAAAACTGATCGACACCGAGTCCCGCGGTGGCGGCGTGCGCATGAAGATAGCGTCTATCGGGGCCTACGATCATCTCGCCTACCAGTCTGACAATCAGTTCACGGTGGAAATCCGCGAAACCACCGAGGAAGAGAAGGAAGAGCGCCGCAAACAGGAATTTGGCTACACCGGTGAACGCCTGTCCCTCAATTTCCAGGATATCGAGGTGCGTTCGGTACTGCAGCTGCTGGCCGATTTCACCGGCACCAACATCGTCGTCAGTGACACCGTCGCCGGCAACCTGACGCTGCGCATGCAGAACGTGCCCTGGGACCAGGCACTGGACATTGTGCTGAAGACCAAGGGACTCGCCAAGCGAGAAAGCGGCAATGTCATGCTGATTGCGCCCAGCGAAGAGATCGCGGCGCGCGAGAAGCTGGAGCTCGAGTCACAGAAACAGATCGAGGAGCTGGCACCGCTGTACTCGGACTTCATCCAGATCAACTATGCCAAGGCGTCTGAACTCGCAGCCCTGCTGCAGAGCGAGGACAGCTCGCTGATGTCGGAGCGTGGCAAGGTGACGACCGACGAACGCACCAATACCCTGCTCGTTCAGGATACCGCGGAAAAACTGGAAGAGATCCGCCGCATGGTTGCGCTGCTCGATATCCCGGTTCGTCAGGTTCTGATCGAGTCGCGCATCGTCATCGCCAACAACGATTTCTCCCGCGACCTGGGCGTGAAGTTCGGCGCCAGCGGTAACTCCACCAACGGTGACCGCTTCATCGTCGGCGGCGGTACCCAGCCGGGCGATATCAACTACGGCTACAACCCCGGATTCGAGGTGCCCGCAGGTACCGGCAACGAGGGTCTGCTGGTTAATCTGCCGGTGGCAGATCCGTCTGGCTCGCTCGGGATCGCGCTCGGCAAGATCGGCAGCAGCCTCATCCAGCTGGAACTGAGTGCCATGCAGTTGGAGGACCGCGGTGAAGTCATTTCCAGCCCGCGTGTCATAACCTCCAACCAGCAGGAAGCATTCATCCAGCAGGGTGTGGAGATTCCCTACCAGGAAGCCAGCTCCAGCGGCGCCACTTCGGTCAGCTTCAAGGACGCCGTACTGGAACTGAGGGTCACGCCGCAGATCACGCCGGATGACAGCATCATCATGACACTCAAGGTCAGCAAAGACAGTGTCGGTGAAGTCTTCGCCGGGGTACCCAGTATCGATACCCGCAACGTCAGCACCCGGGTGCTGGTGGAGAATGGCGAAACGCTGGTACTGGGCGGCATCTACGAACAGGAACGCGGCAGGGAGACCGAACGGATTCCGTTCTTCGGCTCACTCCCGGGCGTCGGCTGGATGTTCAAGACCGAATCCAAGACGGATCTGAAACAGGAACTGTTGATATTCGTCACGCCCAAGATCATCAAGGAGGGCATGGCTGCCGCCCTGGATTACTAGGGATACTTGTACCGCAAGGCGGTTTCTGGCAAAACTGCCCGACATGGAAAACATGTCGGGCAGTTTTTTTTTGGTCGGTCCCATGGGCGCCGGCAAGTCCACCATCGGACGCCAGCTGGCGCGTTACCTGAAGCTGAAATTCATTGACAGTGACAGGGAAATCGAAATCCGCACCGGCGTCGATATCCCGCTGATCTTTGAACTGGAGGGAGAATCCGGCTTCCGCAAAAGGGAGCGCAAGGTGATCGACGAGCTCACCACAAAGCCGGGAATCATCCTGGCCACCGGCGGAGGCGCGGTGCTGGACAAGCGCAACAGGCAGCATCTGGCCTCGCGCGGCCGCGTCATCTATCTGCACACTTCGGTCGAACAGCAGCTGCGCCGTACCGCCCACGATCGCAACCGGCCGCTGTTGCAGACGCCAAACCCGAAACAGAAACTCGAGGAACTGATGCAAGTCCGCGATCCGCTGTATCGCGAGATCGCCGACTGGATCATCGAAACCGATGGGCGCCGGGTGCGCGACGTCGTTCAGCAGATCGTTCAGAAAATTGAACGGTCCTGAGTAAAACCCGATCCCAGCCTCAGCTTTGGCGCGGCGAGATACCCGCGGCGGACTTTGGCCTCAGCCCTGAATTCGATTATTCTAGCCGCCTATGAGAAAAACCCTGAAAGTCGAGCTCGGCGAGCGCAGCTACCCCATCCACATCGGACCGGACCTGATATCGGAATCCGAGTTGTACCAGCCGCACATCCGCGGCCGCCAGGTCATGCTGGTGAGCAATGTCACCGTCGCCCCCCTGTATCTGCAAGCGGTGCGCGAGGCGTTGAGCGGCTATCAACTCGAACAGGTCATACTCCCGGATGGCGAGGAATTCAAAACGCTCGAAGTCCTCAACCGGATTTTCGATGCCTTGCTGGAAAACCGCTTCAACCGCAGCTGCTGCCTGGTCGCTCTGGGCGGCGGCGTCATCGGTGACATGACGGGCTTCGCCGCTGCAAGCTATCAGCGCGGTGTTGACTTTATCCAGATTCCCACCACACTGCTGGCGCAGGTGGATTCTTCCGTCGGTGGCAAAACCGGAGTCAATCATGCTCTCGGCAAGAACATGATCGGCGCCTTCCATCAGCCACGCTGTGTGCTGGCAGACACCCGCACCCTGGACACACTCGACGACCGACAACTGTCAGCCGGTATCGCGGAGGTCATCAAGTATGGCCTGATTGTGGATGACCAGTTCTTCGCCTGGCTGGAGCAGAACATGGATCAGCTCTTGGCGCGCGACACCCAGGCATTGATTTACGCCATTGAGAAATCCTGCCGGTGCAAGGCGGACATCGTCGCTGCCGACGAGCGTGAAAGCGGCAAGCGCGCATTGCTCAACCTCGGACATACCTTCGGTCACGCCATAGAGACGGGCATGGGTTACGGCCAGTGGCTGCACGGAGAGGCGGTCGCTGCCGGCATGGTCATGGCCGCGGATCTGTCGGCACGGCACGGTTGGCTGCCAAAAGCCGATGTGGACCGCGTACGCAACCTGCTGGCCCGTGCCGGACTTCCGGTCGCGGCGCCCCGGGAGATGAATCGTGACCGTTTTATGGCTCTTATGGCTGTTGACAAGAAAGCCGTGGATGGAGGCCTGAGACTGGTATTGATGGATGCTATAGGCCAATCCAGGGTGTGCAGCGATTTTGATCCCCGCCTGCTCGAGCAGACGCTCAATCCCGAGTTACCCCTAACCGGTTCATGAATACCGAGGCCGGCGTAGCGATTGCTGACCCCACCCCAGCGCCTTACGCCGCGACGGATGCAGTTTCCCGGGGACGGCGCTTCACGGAGACGCCGCCCAGTTACCGCAGCGAGTTTCAACGTGACCGCGACCGCATTATCCACGCCGCCGCCTTTCGCCGCCTCGAGTACAAGACCCAGGTGTTCGTCAATCATGAGGGCGACCTGTTCCGCACCCGCCTGACGCATTCGATCGAAGTCGCCCAGATCGCCCGCTCCATTGCCCGCGCCTTACAACTCAACGAAGACCTGACGGAGGCCATCGCCCTGGCCCACGACCTGGGTCACACACCCTTTGGTCACGCTGGTCAGGATGCTCTCAATGCCTGCATGAAGGACTACGGCGGCTTCGAGCACAACCTGCAGTCACTGCGCGTGGTCGACGAACTGGAAGAGAAATATGCCGACTTTCCAGGACTGAATCTCACCTTCGAGACGCGCGAAGGCATACTCAAACACTGCTCGACCAAGAAAGCCCTCGAACTGGGTGAACTCGGCGAGCGTTTCCTGAAAAAATGGCAGCCCAGCCTGGAGGCACAGCTCACCAATCTTGCCGATGAGATTGCCTATAACAGTCACGATGTCGACGATGGTCTGCGCGCCGAACTGATCAGCATCGAGCAGTTGAACGAAATACCCCTGTTCCACCAGCAATATCTTGAGGTAAAACAGCGTTATCCGGATCTATCGCTGCGCCGCAGCATCCACGAAGTGGTGCGCAGATTGATCAACTGCCAAGTGGTTGATCTGGTGCAAACCAGCCGACAACGGCTGCAGGAGGCTTGTCCCGCTGACCTGGAATCCGTTCGCCGTCATCCACACAGCCTCATCGCTTTCAGTGACTCCATGCGTGAACGCAACCGCGAACTGAAGAGTTTCCTGCGCCGACACCTGTACCGCCACTACCGGGTCCACCGCATGAGCGCCAAAGCCGTGCGTGTCATCAAGGGCCTGTTCGACGCTTTTTTCGAAGATCCCCGGCTGATGCCGGAGGAAGCCCAGGTCAAGGCGTTCGAACTCAAGGAACGTGCGGGTGCAATCGGTCAGGCACGTGCGGTCGCCGACTATATTGCCGGCATGACCGACCGCTATGCCATCAAAGAGCATGCGCGGGTTTATAATCCGGAGACCCTCACTTGATACCGACTCTGTCGCTCGAGCAGACATGCGCATCTACATGCAAATTCCCCCCAGCGATGCTGGCCCGCCGAAGTTCTACCACCTGCACCTCCAGGAGGATCTGCTCGAGGGCTGGACGCTGGTGCGCGAATCGGGATTTCAAGGTTCCGGTGGACGCGTGGTGCGCGATCACTATCCCGACCGCGAGAGCGCCGAGGAAGCCATGCTGTCGCTGCGCGACGCGCAACTGAAAAAAGGGTATCAAGTCGTGTTTATGCAGGCCCAACATGAGCAACGCTGAAACATCACAGTCCGGAGCACTCAGCTACCTGGAGACGTTTTCACTGCGCTGCGAGCCCTTCGCGGACGACATCGACAGCCGCTTCTTTTACGCCGGCACGACGCTGATGCAGAGACTGGACCTGCTGACACACCTGACCCAGTTTGGTGAGGCCGTGGTTCTCGTCTCCGGCGCACCCGGCAGCGGAAAAACCACCCTGCTGACCCGCTTCGTCGAACAGACCAACAGCCAGTGGCGACTCTGCCTGATAGACGGAGCAGACGATTTCGCTCAGTTCCCGCAGCGCCTGGCGGAGGTCCTGGCCCTCGGCAGTGTCTCCAGCGAACAGCAACTGCTCGGCCATTGGGTCGCCCAGACCGACAATTCCCAGTTGCTGGTTATCCTGGTCGATGACGCCGACCAGCTGGATGAATCCGCGCTGGCGCGG
>Ga0209536_100004162_pt1 | contig 22898 bp, 34 predicted proteins | sample DeeMarSeWOR28_12_FD_187461 | JGI IMG/M metagenome (GOLD analysis project Ga0209536, IMG submission 187461) | Marine sediment microbial communities from White Oak River estuary, North Carolina - WOR-2-8_12 (SPAdes) (version 2) | ecosystem: Environmental > Aquatic > Marine > Intertidal zone >... | reverse complement strand
GCAGTTGATAACACCGATCGCCATGGAGAAGGAAGTGCGTTTTGCGGTGCGTGAAGGTGGTCGCACGGTGGGCGCCGGCGTCGTCAGTGAAATTATTGCATAAAAAGAAAGACCGAAACGAATGATAACGAATACCAAGATCAGGATCCGGCTCAAGGCTTACGATCACAAGCTTTTGGATCAATCAGCATCAGATATCGTAGATACGGCGTCGAAAACGGGTGCCAAGGTCGTAGGGCCGATACCGTTGCCGACCCGTATCAACAAGTATTGTGTTTTGCGTTCTCCTCACATTGATAAAAAATCTCGTGAACAATTCGAAATGCGGACACACAAACGGCTGCTCGACATCCTTGAGCCCACGCAACAAACGGTGGATGCACTGATGAAACTGGATCTATCACCGGGTGTCGATGTTGAAATAAAGCTGTAGCTTGCCATCCTCCTTCAAGGATTTGGAAGGTAATGATCTGGGGGCAAAGTGGATTCCAAATCCTTTAATTCTTGGTTCCCGTCACCATTGAGACATAAAGCCCTGTCTGCGGCAGGGTAATGATATGATTAAACTGCTGTGTAAAAGGGATACGTTGGGCTATGAGTAGAGGACTGTTAGGAAAAAAATTAGGAATGACCGGATTCTTCACTTCCGAGGGCCGCTATTTGCCGGTAACCGTTATTGAAGCCGGCCCCTGTGTGGTCACTCAAATAAAGACCAAGGCCACCGACGGTTACGATGCCTTGCAGCTGGGATTCGGCGAGAAAAGAAAAGACCGGGTCAACAAACCGCTGCAGGGCCATTTGAAGAAAAGCGGAGACCGATGTTTCCAGTATTTGAGAGAGTTTGTCGTCGAAAATCCGGAAGAGTACAATCTCGGTCAGGAGATCACGGTTGATATGTTCAAAGTGGGCGACCGCGTTGATGTCGTCGGCACGACCAAGGGCCGTGGTTTTGCGGGTGTCATCAAGCGATATGGTTTTCACCGGGGCCCTATGACGCACGGCAGTAGAAATGTCCGGCGACCGGGTTCGATTGGATGCAGTGCCTGGCCTGCCAAGGTCATTAAGGGCAAAAAAATGCCGGGTCGCTACGGCAATGATCGTAAAACAGTTCGCAATCTGGAGATCGTTGATATTCGCCCGGAAGATAATGTGATTCTGGTAAAAGGCGCGGTACCGGGGGCCGAATCCGGTCTGATGGCCGTGCATAAGCCAAAATTTAAACAAGGATAATCGATCCTGGCGACACAGGATCCCAAATAGTGGATGAGGAAGCGTATGCCGGTCCTAGATGTCCAAAATGTAAAAGGCAAGCAAATCTCGCAGGTTGAACTTGCAGATGACATATTCAGTGTGCCAGTTAAGTCCAGTGTTTTGCATGAAGTTGTGACCATGCAATTGGCCAACCGGCGGGCAGCTACCGCCGCAGTCAAACACCGCAGCGATATTCGGGGCAGCAGAAAAAAGCTGTATCGCCAGAAAGGCACCGGGCGCGCACGTCGCGGCGATATCAAATCGCCCCTGCTCAGAGGTGGTGGCGTTGTGTTCGGACCAGACGGCAGAAAGTATAAATATCAGGTTCCCAAAAAGGTCAAAAAACTTGCCCTTAAGATGGCGCTGAGCAGTAAATTGAGCGCGAAAGAGTTGGTGGTGTTGGACCGCTTCGATCTCGAAGAAATTAAGACCCGAGAGTTTGTCGGCACCCTGGACGCTCTTAAGCTAGAATCGGCCCTGATCGTCACTGATAAAAAGAATGAAAATCTGGAAATGTCATCCAGAAATGTCCGCGGCGTGAAAGTGCTCAGAAGCGAAGGTCTGAACGTTTACGACATTCTTAAATATCGCACCCTGGTATTGCTGGAGCCGGCGGTAAAGAATATTGAGGGGAGGCTGCGAGCATGATTTCCCATGAGATTATCAAACGACCCCTGATCACTGAAAAGACCAGTATTCAGAAGGAGCTACACAATCAGCTAACGTTCGAGGTGGACCGACGGGCCAATCGAATTGAAATTGCGCAGGCCATTGAGTCTATTTTCAATGTCCGTGTTGCGTCCGTCAAAACGATGCAAGTAACTGGCAAAATCAAACGAAGAGGGCGGATCACCGGCAAGCGCCGTGATTGGAAAAAGGCGATTGTGAAGCTGATGCCCGGTGAGCGGATCGATTTTTTTGAAGGTGTATAGGAGTATGACATGGCTATAAGAAAGGTAAAACCGACATCTCCGGGGCGTCGCTTCCAAGCTTATTCCGCTTTTGAAGAGATTACGACCACCAAGCCGGAAAAAAAGCTGCTGAAATCTTTAACAAAGTCGGGCGGACGCAATGCCAGGGGGCGCATTACCTGCAGGCATCGCGGTGGCGGCCATAAGCGGCATTACCGCACAATAGATTTTAAGCGCGATAAAATTGGTATTCCAGCCAAAGTGGCTTCTATCGAGTATGATCCCAATCGATCGACCCGCATCGCGTTGCTGCACTATGTTGACGGCGAAAAACGCTATATTCTGGCTCCGCTGAATCTCAATGTGAATGATATCGTGGAGTCAGGGCCCGATGCCGATATTAAGCCCGGCAACACCTTGCCGTTGGCCAATATTCCTCTGGGTACCCAGATTCACAATATTGAGCTGCGCGCCGGCAAAGGCGGCCAGATTGTCCGAAGCGCCGGAACCTACGCGCAGCTGATGGCCAAGGAAGACCGCTATGCCCTGATCAAATTGCCGTCGGGCGAGGTCCGGATGGTTTTGATGGACTGCAAGGCGACGGTCGGTCAACTGGGCAATGTCGCCCATGAAAACATCGATCTGGGTAAAGCCGGCCGTAAAAGATGGCTCGGCAGACGGCCCAAGGTCAGGGGCGTCGCCATGAATCCGGTTGATCATCCCATGGGCGGTGGAGAAGGGCGGTCATCTGGCGGTCGGCATCCCTGCAGTCCCTGGGGGATGCCCACCAAAGGGTATAAGACACGCAAAAATAAGAGCAGTGATCGCTTAATCGTTAAAAAGCGCAGCAAAAAGTAGTTATTCGTTATTGGTTATTGGTTAATCGTTTAAGGGGAATTCTATCGATTTTTGTATTTCATCCATTGAGCAATATTCGACCGATGCGATCGGCATACCTTAACAACGAATAACACTTTACTACAATTAGAACAATTTCTTCTGAATTTGGGTTTTAAGAAGAATACAGACGAATAACTATTAACAAATAACTATTAACTAAACCGTGAGGTTTTTCATGCCACGTTCATTAAAAAAAGGTCCGTATATTGAGCCGAAACTTCTCAATAAGGTGCTGATGGCCCAGGAAACCAGGAGCACCAGGGTCATCAAGACCTGGTCAAGACGTTCGACCATCATACCGGAAATGGTGGGCATTACGTTGGCCGTTCACAACGGTCGCAAATTCGTTCCGGTGTTTGTTTCTGAGAATATGGTGGGCCACAAGCTGGGCGAGTTCTCCCCGACCCGCACCTTCTACGGGCATGCCGGGGACAAGAAGTCCAAGCTGAAAAGATAATCCATAAGAATTGGTTTCAGTTGTCAGCAAACAATCGACAATGATGACAGCTGCCACCTGAAACCTGACACCGGAACACTCAAATAAAGGGTTAGGAACAATGGAGGTTAGAGCCGTATCAAAATATGTTCGCATTTCACCTAACAAAGTGCGCAAGTTGGTGGACGACATCAAAGGCCAACCGGTGGAGAGCGGGCTGCAGAAGCTCAAATTCATGCCCCAGAAGGGTGCGAGCATTCTGGAAAAAATAATCCGTTCCGCCGTTGCCAATGCGGATGCCAATGCGGATGTTGATATCGATTTGCTGGTTATTCGAAACATCACCGCCGATCAGGGGCCAACCCTGAAGCGTTGGAAGGCAAGAGCCAGGGGTCGGGGGACGCGCGTACTAAAAAGAACCAGTCACATTACAGTTATTTTAGCTGAAGACAGTTCGGCTTAACAAAGGAGGTCAAGCTTGGGCCAGAAAGTAAATCCTATAGGAATAAGATTGGGAATTGTAAAAACTTGGGAATCCCGTTGGTTCGGCGGGAAAAACTATGCCCAATATATTCTGGAAGACCATAAGCTGCGCACATTTATTAAAAAGAAGCTTTACCACGCGGGCGTGTCCCGGATTGAAATCGAGCGATCGTCCCGACGGGTGCGGCTGCGTATCTTTACCTCCCGGCCCGGCATTGTGATTGGTAAAAAGGGTGCCGAAATATCCCAGCTGAAAAAAGAACTGGAAAAAATGTCCTCGCACGAGGTGTTTATCGATATTCAGGAGGTTCGCAAACCGGAAATAGAGGCCCAGCTGGTCGCCGAAAATGTGGCGCTGCAGATAGAAAGAAGGGTCGCCTTCCGTCGTGCCATGAAACGGGGCGTATCGTCGGCCATGCGGTTTGGCGCTCTTGGCGTTAAAATCATCTGTTCCGGCCGACTGGGAGGTGCCGAAATGGCCCGCACCGAATGGTACCGGGAGGGTCGAGTGCCGCTGCACACCCTGCGGGCTGATATTGATTACGGATTTATCGAGGCTCGCACCACTTACGGTATCATTGGCGTTAAAGTATTCATATTCAAGGGAGAGATCTTAAAGAAAGATCAAATGCAAGTGGAATCAGCTTAAACCTATGGTTATTTATAACAGCTGGGTTATTAATGCTGAACACCAGGACGTATAAGACATTATTTGTTGCGTGTTTCGCGTTACGCGTTACGGGTTGGGGGCGCTGCAACTCCGACACCAACTGAGTAACCCGTAACTCGCAACCCGCAACTCGCAACAGGAGAATACAATGCTTAGCCCTAAAAAAGTAAAATTCCGCAAGCAGCAAAAAGGCCGGATGCGGGGTATGGCCCACCGGGGGTCTACATTGAATTTTGGAGAATACGGACTGCAGGCCGTCGAGTGCGGTAAAATAAGCGCCAAGCAAATTGAGGCCGCCCGTATTGCCATGACCCGTCATATCAAAAGGGGTGGGCGTATCTGGATTCGAATTTTTCCCGACAAACCCTTTACGAAAAAGCCTGCTGAAGTCAGGATGGGTAAGGGCAAAGGTGCTCCCGAAGGCTGGGAAGCCGTCATACGTCCGGGCAGAATTCTTTATGAAATGCAAGGGGTTTCAAGGGAAATGGCCCAGGAGGCTCTGCGGTTGGCTGCCCATAAGCTTGCTGTGAGAACAAAATTTGTCGAGAGGAGCGAAGGCATATGAAAACCGGTGAGATTAGAGACTTGAATCTCGCGGAAATGCATCAGAAAGTTTCTGATCTTAAAGAGGAACTTTTTAATCTGCGGTTTCAGCATGAAATTGGCCAGCTCGAAGATCCGCAGAAAATGAAGCAGACGAAGCGAGATATTGCGAGGCTTAAAACCATCATGCGAGAAGTCGCCTTAACCCCTAAGAAAGATAACGAATAGAGACTGCCATGAAAGAACGCGGAATGAAAAGGCAAATGGTCGGGACAGTTGTCAGCAACAAAGCGGACAAAACCGTCACAGTGCTGGTTGAACGACTGGTAAAACATAAAACCTATCACAAAATTATGACAAGGCACACCAAATTCGCTGCCCATGACGAACGCAATGATTGTCAGATCGGTGACAAGGTGATGATTAGCGAGGCCCGTCCGCTGAGCAAATTCAAAAGGTGGCGGGTAGTTAAGATTATTGAAAAAGCGGTTTAATCTTAAGGGGATATAAAGAAAATGATTCAGGCAGAAACACGATTAACCGTGGCCGATAATTCAGGGGCCAAAGTGCTCTACTGCATAAAAGTATTGGGCGGCTCCCGCAGACGGTATGCCTCGATCGGGGACATCATTGTTGTCTCGGTCAAGGAGGCCATACCGAATGCCAAGGTGAAAAAAGGAGATGTGCTCAAGGCCGTGATTGTGAGAACCAAGAAGGAGATCCGGCGACCGGACGGCTCCTATATTCGCTTTGACGATAATTCTGCGGTTTTGATCAATGCCGCCAGGGAACCCATCGGCACTCGTATCTTCGGCCCTGTTGCCAGAGAGCTCAGAGCCAAACGCTTTATGAAAATCATATCACTGGCACCGGAAGTGTTGTAAATGTCGAATGACGAATGAACATGGATGGAAATCTATCATTCGGAAAGTTTTTTGGAGAAGCAGCTTATGATGGCCAATAAGTGTTATATAAAAAAAGAAGACAAAGTTAAAGTCATTGCCGGCAAGGATAAAGGCAAAATTGGCAAAGTATTGAATGTCAACCGCAAGAAAAGCCGTGTCCTAGTCGAGAAAATCAATATTGTCAAGCGGCACAGCAAACCGACTGCCCAGAACAAACAGGGTGGAATCATCGAAAAAGAAATGCCGATCCAATGGTCCAACCTCATGGTGATGTGTAACAAATGCGTTACACCAGCGCGTGTAAAGATGCAGAGACTGGAGGATGGTGCAAAGATTCGTGTCTGTGTAAAATGCGGCGAAGCGCTGGATAAATAGGACCGTTTGCCGGAGGATCAGAATGTCACAATTAAAAGAGTTTTACTACAAGGAAGCAGTTCCCAAGCTGATTGAGACATTTAGGTATAAAAATGTCATGCAAGTTCCCAAACTGAAAAAGGTTGTCTTGAATATGGGACTGGGAGAGGCCATTCAGAATATCAAGCTGCTGGATTCAGCGACCGCAGAGCTTAAAACCGTCGCCGGGCAGCACCCGGTAATAACGCGAGCCAAAAAATCGATTGCAGCCTTTAAACTACGCGAGGGGATGCCCATTGGTTGTATGGTGACGTTACGGCGGAATCGCATGTATGACTTTTTCTACAAGCTGGTGAACACCGCTCTTCCGCGTGTCCGCGATTTCAGGGGAATTTCGGGTAAAGCCTTCGATGGCCGGGGTAACTATTCTTTGGGTATCAAAGAGCAAATCATATTTCCTGAAATCGATTACGATAAAATCGACAAGATCAAGGGGCTGAACATCAGTATTGTAACCAGTGCCAAAACCGACGAGGAGGGCAAGGAACTTCTGCGGTTATTGGGCATGCCTTTTAAGAATTAAAGTTTGGGGTTCCGGGTTCCGGGTTTATCGGTTGATACCCGCACCCAGAACCCAAAACCCAGAACCCAGAACCAATGAACCTATTTCAGTAGGAGGACGATTTGGCAAAAACGGCGCTTAGAAATAAAGCGGTAAGTAAACCTAAATTTAAGGTCAGGGCCTACAACAGATGTCCGATTTGCGGCCGTCCCCGAGCTTTTATCAGAAAATTCGGTATTTGCCGGATTTGTTTCCGTGAGTTTGCATCACAGGGAAAGCTGCCCGGAGTTGTAAAATCAAGCTGGTAGGCTGGCTGCCGGTCACCGGCTGTCGCTAAAATGAGATTTAAAGCCTACAACCCAACTGACGACAGCTATCAATTATTATAGCTTCTGCATAAAGGAATATAAAAATTTTCTGAATCACATAAGCTGGCTAGTTGCCAATTTGCATGAAAGCAAAAAGATGTCTTTAAGATGCCCGGCAATGCAGCAAGCGACCAGCGACCAGAAAATAGGAGAAAACAATGGCGATTAGTGATCCAATAGCTGATATGTTAACCCGCATCCGGAATGCGGCCAAAGCCAAATTCAACAGTGTAGATATCCCCGGCTCTACCTTGAAAACTGAAGTGGCCAAAATCTTGAAAACTGAAGGGTTTATCAGGAACTATAAATTTTTAAAAGACGGTAAGCAGGGGATCCTGCGGGTCTATCTTAAATATGGTGAGGGTCAGTCCAATATCATATACGGGCTTAAACGCATTAGCAAACCCAGCAGGCGCGTCTACGTGAACTGCAAAGAGATTAAGCCGGTGTACAATGGCATGGGGATCGCGATTCTTTCCACGTCCAAAGGGGTTATGACCGATAAAAAAGCGCGCCGGGAAAAAGTCGGCGGTGAGATTCTGTGTCACGTTTGGTAGCCGTTTTTAAATTAGCTAAATAGTATAATAGTCAAATTCCTGGATCGTTTTGACTATGCAACTGAAACTGGAGATAAAAGCATGTCTCGCGTAGGCAAAAAACCGATTTCGATACCGGATAAAATTAAAATCGCGTACTCGGACCGGGTGCTGACCGTCACCGGCGATAAGGGCACCCTGAGCCAGTCCATACACCCAGCGGTTGATCTGAAGATTGAAGATAGCGTCATGAATGTGACGATGATTTCCGAAGACCGCAACAGCAGGGCCCTGCAAGGCCTTACGCGCAGTCTGGTCGACAATATGATTACGGGAGTCAACCAGGGCTTCCAGCGTACCCTGGAAATCAACGGCATTGGATATCGCGCCGAACTGAGCGGCAAGCAGATCGTCCTGCACGTTGGATATTCCAACCCGGTTGCTTTCGATCTGCCCGAGGGAATCTCTGCAACCGTAGAAAAAAACAACAACATTATCTTGTCTGGGATCGACAAGCAAAAAGTCGGTTTGGCAGCCGCAGCAATTAGGAAAATTCGACCGCCTGAACCCTATAAAGGCAAAGGCATCAAATATGCCGAAGAGCATATTCGAAGAAAGGCCGGCAAAACCGGCACTAAGTAGAATGACGAATTTCGAATGTCGAATGACGAATGGTTGATGTCGCTACGCGCCACAATTTTTATATTTTAAATTGACCCGCCGGAGGCGGCCCTTTAGTCATTTGTCATTGGTCATTCCCAAGGGGAAATAAAGATGGGATCCACGAATATCAGGCAGGCAGCTCGTTTAAAAAGAAAAAAGAGAATCCGGAAGAAAATCAGCGGAACGCCTCAGCGGCCAAGGCTCAGTGTGTTCCGAAGTTCAAGACATATTTATGCTCAGATTGTTGATGACACCTCAGGGCATACCCTGGCAGCAGCTTCCACGTTGGACAAAGAGGCCCAGGGCGGGCCTAAGTTCGAAAACAAAGTCGAAGCGGCAAAATTTGTCGGCAAGCTTGTCGGCGAACGGGCAATTGGTAAAGGAATCAAAGACGTCATCTTTGATCGTAACGGTTTTTTATATCACGGCCGCATTAAATCCCTATCAGAAGGTGCTCGGGAGGCTGGTCTGATTTTCTAGCCGCGGGTTGATCTTATTCCCACTGAAGGAGCGAAGGAGGCAGGCTCTTGTACAAGCAAGATAACGAAGAAGTCCAGTTAATAGACAAAGTGGTTCATATTAACCGAGTGGCAAAGGTTGTCAAAGGTGGTCGCCGTTTCAGTTTCAGCGCCATTGTTGTCGTCGGAGATGGCGACGGTTCGGTTGGCTTTGGCCTCGGCAAAGCCGGTGAAGTCCCCGAAGCCATCCGCAAAGGCGTGGAAAAGGCTAAAAAGAGCATGGTCGACATACCGCTGCTTGAGGGCACCATCCCTTATGAGGTGATTGGAAAATTCGGTGCCGGCCGGGTGCTGCTCAAACCGGCTACTCAGGGTACCGGTGTCATCGCCGGCGGTGCGGTAAGGGCCGTCTTAGAGGCCGCCGGGGTTCAAAATATCCTTACCAAGTGTCTTGGTTCGCATAACCCTCACAACCTGGTTAAGGCGACGATTCAAGGACTTCAACAACTTGAAAGCCGGGAGCAGGTAGCCGCAAGACGCGGGATCAGCGTTGATGATCTATAGACAGAAAGGTAACTAGTTTAGATGGCTGGAATGTTAAAAATCACGCTCGTCAAAAGTATGATTGGAAGACCAGAAAAGCATCGCAAAGTCTTGCGAGGACTGGGGCTGACCAAGGTTAACCGAACCGTCGAGTTGCAAGATACACCTTCCATAAGAGGAATGATCAATGTTGTCTCTCATATGGTAAAGGCTGAGGAGAAAATCGATGAAGCTCAATGAATTAGCACCAGCAAAGGGATCCCGCAAAAGCCCCAGGCGGCTTGGCCGCGGTGTGGGATCGGGCCGCGGAAAGACGGCCGGCCGCGGGACCAAGGGATATAACTCCCGTTCCGGCGGCGGGGTGCGCCCCGGGTACGAAGGCGGTCAGATGCCTTTGCATCGACGATTGCCCAAACGCGGATTTACGAATATTTTCAGAAAAAATATTGCTGTAGTCAACGTCCGCGACCTGGCCAAATTTGACAACGGCAGCGTGGTCGACGCGGCTGCACTTGTTGCGGCGGGGCTGGTCCGAGGCAAAAAGGATGGAATCAAACTCCTGGGACACGGCGAAATCAAACATTCCCTGGAAGTCAAAGTAAATCAGATCAGTAAAAGTGCCAGGGAAAAGATCGAAGCTGCTGGCGGAAAAGTAGAGGTACTGTAATGATCGGTGGTGGGTTCCAGAACATATTTAAAATACCTGAATTAAAAAAGAGGATCCTTTTTACCCTGGCCCTTCTGATCGTCTATCGTATTGGTGTTCATGTTCCGGTTCCTGGCATCGACAGCGTTGCGCTGGCATCATTTTTCAAGGCCGCGGAGGGCACGATATTCGGGATTTTTAATATGTTTTCCGGCGGTGCTTTTGAGAAGCTTTCGGTATTTGCACTTGGTATTATGCCTTATATCAGTGCGTCGATTATCTTGCAGCTTTTGACCGTTGTCATTCCCCATCTTGAACAATTAAAGAAGGAAGGCGAGCAGGGAAGAAAAAAAATAACCCAGTATACCCGCTACGGTACCGTCATTTTAAGCATCATCCAGGGCTTCGGTATCAGTGTCGGACTCGAAAGCATGAGCGCGCCGGACGGGTCACCGGTTGTGCTGCTGCCGGGCTGGGCCTTTCGGTTGCTGACCGTCATAACACTGACGGCCGGCACCGCTTTTATCATGTGGCTGGGTGAGCAGATCACCGAGCGCGGAATTGGCAATGGTATTTCCTTGATTATATTTGCCGGGATCGTTTGCAGATTGCCGGCCGCCAGCGTCAATACGGTCCGTTTGCTGTCCACCGGTGAGATGGGGATATTCGCCGTATTAATTCTGGTCGTCTTAATGGTTGCGGTCGTCGGCTTCATAATTTTCGTTGAACAGGGCCAGCGCCGGATTCCGGTACAATATGCCAAGAGGGTGGTCGGCCGCCGGATGTATGGCGGCCAGAGCACGCATTTGCCGCTTAAAATTAATACTTCCGGTGTCATTCCGCCGATTTTTGCCTCTTCCATTATTATGTTTCCGGCAACCATCGGCAGCTTTGTAAAAGTTGAGTGGATTCAATCAGTCACGGCAGCCATGCGTCCCGGTAATGCGGTATATGAATTGCTTTTCGTGGCCTTTATATTTTTCTTTTGCTATTTTTATACGGCGGTGACCTTCAATCCAGTGGATGTGGCCGACAATATGAAAAAAGCCGGTGGCTATATTCCGGGCATCCGACCGGGCAAGCGTACGGCTGATTACATCGACAAAGTCTTAACCCGAATTACGCTGGGCGGTGCCGTATATGTATCAGCAGTTTGCGTGTTGCCATCGATTCTCATTACCAGATTCAACGTTCCGTTTTATTTTGGCGGTACCGCCCTTCTGATCGTAGTTGGCGTGGCCATCGACACGGTCGCCCAAATGGAGTCGCATATGCTCAGCCGGCATTATGAAGGATTTTTGAAAAAGGGTGGCGGCAAAATGAAGGGTCGATTCTAGAAAAATTTTTTTTTAACGCTAAATTGGTTGTTTTTAAATCCGCCTGAGGCGGATTACAACCGCAACGATTAAAGCACTGACGTGCTTTTGGCTTCCCCCGCCCATATGGCGGGGAAATCCAGCCCACCCGCTTTGCGGGTGGTCGTTGACTCGTTTTCAATCAGCGAGAGACGGGAGTTTTAAATGGCGAAAGAAGAGGCGATAAAAGTAGAAGGTATCGTCCTTGAGACTTTACCCAATGCGATGTTTAAAGTTGAACTGGAAAATAAACATCAGGTCCTCGCACATATTTCCGGGAAAATGCGTATGCATTTTATAAAAATTTTGCCCGGCGATAAAGTGACGGTTGAACTTTCACCTTATGACCTGTCACGCGGGCGAATAACTTACCGGTCTAAATAATGACGAATGTAGAAGGACGAATGGCGAATTGAGGAATTCTATCGATCTTAATGCCGGATTATTTTTCAATCGACATTCGATATTCTTCATTCCAAGAGGGAGTACTTAAAATGAAAGTTCGAGCATCCGCCAAAAAAATGTGCCCCAAATGCAAAATAGTGAAGAGAAAAGGGGTTGTTCGGGTCATTTGCGAAAATAAGCGGCACAAACAGAAACAAGGATAGAGGAGGAATACGTTTTGGCAAGAATCGCGGGGGTTGATTTACCCAGAAAAAAACGAATAGAAATTGGTTTGACCTATATTTACGGAATCGGTAAAACCACATCTCAGCGTATACTCTCCGGACTGAGCATTGATCCGAACACGAAAACCGACGATTTGACCGAAGAGCAGATCAACGATATCCGTAAGGCCATCGACGGTGGGCACAAGGTTGAAGGTGAACTGCGCACCCAAGTATCGATGAATATTAAAAGATTAATGGATCTTGGGTGTTACCGGGGCCTTCGACATCGCAAATCGCTGCCGGTCAGAGGACAGCGCACAAGCACAAACGCACGTACCCGTAAGGGACCCAAGCGTGCGGCCGTTAAGAAAAAAGGCGGAGCGAAGAAGAAATAAATTCCTAATTGAGCTTGAAAAGCTCAATTAGGCCTTACTTGTAATTAGTTATTCGTTATTTGAACTCGACGACCACCTGATTTAGCAATTTTTCGACTGGTGCGATATAAAATCAGATAATAATCCTTTTACACGAATAACCAATAACTCCCAATTGTCGTTAAACCAATTGGAGTAAAAATTTCCAGAAAAGCGATCAGCATTTTGATTCTAACTGTCAATGATATAAATTGGGAAGTAATTCATGGCTAAAAAGACGCGTAGCACCAAAAAAAAGGTAAAAAAGAATATCGCAAACGGCGTTGTCCACATCCAATCCACGTTCAACAATACGATCGTGACCATCAGTGATGCGATGGGCAATGTTGTTTCCTGGTCCAGTGCCGGTCTCCAAGGGTTTAAGGGTTCACGCAAAAGCACGCCGTTTGCAGCCCAGCTGGCGGCTCAGGATGCTGCTAAAAAGGCCATGGAGCATGGCATGAAAAGTGTGGAAGTCTATGTAAAGGGGCCCGGCCCGGGGCGTGAATCTGCTTTGAGGGCGCTGCAGGCCACCGGGTTCAACGTGGTAATGATTAAAGATGTTACCCCAATCCCCCATAATGGATGCCGACCGCCGAAACGGCGCAGAGTGTAAATTAGTAAAATAGTTAAATAGTAGAATAGTCAAATAGTCAATTCGGTAATGACCCTTTAAACTATTTATCTAATTTTCCAATCAACTATTTAACTAAATTTAGGGAGGAAAAATTTGGCACGATATACAGATTCCGTTTGCCGGCAATGTCGGCGGGAAAATCTTAAATTATTTCTCAAGGGTGACCGTTGTTATTCTGACAAGTGTGCCTTTGATCGGCGGGGATACCCGCCGGGTCAGCACGGCGAACGACGTGGCCGCAAGCCGTCGGATTACGGTATTCAGCTGCGTGAAAAGCAAAAAGTGAAAAGAATGTACGGCCTATCCGAGAAGCAATTCCACCTGTTTTTTAGCCGGGCGGATCGGCAACGCGGAATTACCGGTACAAACCTGCTCGTTTTGTTGGAGCGTCGACTTGATAACGTTGCTTATCGCCTGGGTTTTGCCAATTCGCGTGCCCAGGCCCGCCAATTTGTCCGCCACCGGCACTTTTTGGTAAATGGGAAACGGGTCGACATTCCCTCGTTTATCGTGAAAGTCGGCGATACCATTGAGGTGCGTGAAAAAAGTAAAAAGATGCAGGCACTTCAGGACTCCCTTGATGCGGTCGTCCGCCGTGGTGTCCCTCAGTGGCTCGAACTCGAAAAAGACGGCATGAAGGGTGTTGTGAAGGGTTTTCCGCTGCGCGAGGATCTCACCATGCCAATGCAGGAGCAGCTGATCGTCGAGCTTTACTCTAAGTAATATTGATTGCGCCGGTTTTAAGCAATCATGACCTTGGCCGGGCGGCCGCCGCTTGCGGTCGAAATTTACAACCTGAAATTATCAGGAGAAAAGAAAATGCCGTCAGAGGAACTTATGTACATGAACTGGCAAGAGATGATGAGGCCAGAAAAAGTTCAAGTAACCAGCAATCCATCATATGGTAAATTTGTGTGTGAACCCCTTGAGAGAGGATTTGGGATCACTATCGGAAACTGTCTGAGACGAATTATTCTGTCCTCGCTGTATGGTGCCGCTATTGTGTCGGTCAAATTCGACTCCGTCATGCATGAATTCAGCGTTATCCCGGGCATTCTGGAGGATGTCTCCGAGATTATTCTGAATTTGAAAGAAGTGCGTTTTCGCGTTGCGGATTCAGAGCCCAAAATAGTGCGCATCGAAGCCAGCGGTGAAGGGATCGTGACCGCCGGTGATATTATCAGCGATGATGGCAAATGTGAGGTGCTCAACCCCAAGCAGCACATTGCGACGCTTTCGAATAAAGCCAAGTTAAATTTGGAAATGAAAGTTGGCGTCGGCAAAGGCTATTCTCTTGCCGAAGCGAACAAGGATGCGGATGCACCCGCCGGCACGATTCCCATCGATGCGGTATTCTCGCCGATCAAACGGGTAAATTATTCTGTGGGCAATGCCCGCGTCGGGCAACGGACCGATTATGACAAACTTACGATGGAGGTTTGGACGGATGGCAGTATTTTGCCGGAAGATGCGGTCGCCTATTCTGCTAAAATTTTAAAGGAACAACTGACGATCTTCATTAATTTTGATGAACAGCTTGAGCCCAGACCGGACAGAAAAGACGATGGACAGCAAGCGCCCCAGTTCAATGAAAATCTATACCGTAGTGTTGAAGAACTCGAGCTTTCGGTGCGCAGCGCCAATTGTCTGAAAAATGCAGATATCAATAAAATCTATCAATTGGTTAGCAAAACTGAGCCTGAGATGTTGAAAACCAAGAATTTCGGTCGAAAATCCTTAAATGAAATCAAAGAAGTTCTGTCTGAGATGGGCCTTTCTCTTGGCATGAAGCTAGAAGGATTCATACCGCCCGAGGAAGATACTGAAGAAGGAGAATAGACAGTGCCATGAGACATCGCAAAGCCGTTTTGAAATTAAATAGAACCCCGAGTCATCGCAAAGCCATGTTCAGAAATATGGTCACTTCCCTGTTTAAACATGAGCGAATTCAGACAACCGGAGCAAAAGCCAAGGAATTGAGACGCTGGGCGGATCATCTGATTACCCTGGCCAAGCAAGGCGATTTGCACGCCCGGCGTCAAGCCCTTGCCATTGTGCGGGAAAAAGATGTGGTGCACAAGTTGTTCGAACAGGCTGCCGAACGGTTTGGTTCCGTGTCCGGTGGTTATACCCGGATCATAAAATTGGGACACCGCCCCGGTGACGCGGCTCCCATATCTTTGGTGGAACTGGTATATTCCCAGGACACCAAGAAAAAGAAGACCAAAAAGAAAAAGGCCAAAGCTGCGGCCGCACCTGGAAAAGCTGCGGCGGCCAGTAAACCGGCAGTAGAAGAAGGTAAGAAAAAGTCCGCCAAATCAAAGGCTGCAGATGCTGATGATAAAAAGGAAGCTAAAGCTGCCGCAGAAAAGACCAAAGTAAAATCAGCTGCCAAGAAAACGCCGAAGAAAAAAGCAGCCGCGGATGAAAAGGCCGTTAAAGCAGAGGCTAAAGCGCCGGCGAAGAAGGAATCAGCTGCTAAGAAAGAAGCTGGAGAAGCCCAACCGGAAGAAGCACCTCAAAAGAAGGCCAAAGCAGCTGCCGCCAAGAAAGATGACGGCGATGCCAAGAAGAAAAAGACCGCGGCTAAGAAAGCCAAAAAGGATGAGAAGTAATATCCTTTTCGGATTTCACTGAAATGTTAATTAAAAAAGCCTTGCCAGACTGATGGCGGGGCTTTTTTGTTAATAATCCAAGAATATTGATAGCTCATTTACCAATCACCGGAAATTTTATCCAACGCCTCCCGGGCCGCCTCTTTAACTTCATGATCATATTCACCCGCGACAACGCCTTGCAACCAGGGAATGGTTTTAGTATCGCCGACTTCCCCGAACAGGTATAGAATATCTCCCTTGATTTGATCGGGAACATGCTCAAAGTGTTCCCATAAGGGGTCGATTGCAGCAGATGCCAGAGCCGGGTCTTTCCCGGCAATTTCCTCGATCACCACCATTGCCCCCAAACGAACCGGCCATTTGTCATGGATAAGCAGATCATAAAAAGCGGGAAAAATTTCATGGGTATCCAGCATCATGGCGGCCAGATGGCTGGCCTGACCCTCTTTCAAGAAGCTTTCCAGCGACGCGGCGCTCAGCAAGGCGGGATTGCGGGTGCGGATGGCATCGACAATTTCCTCCAATGGCACCGAGCCTGTCCAGCGGAATTGTTCATCCAGCAGGATGGTTGGTACGGACTGTATTTGGTGGCGCTGCGCGAGCTCGGGAAAGAGAGTTGCGTCAATGACAATCAGCCGTATGCCCGCCTCGGCCATTGCCAACGGGATGAGCTGACGGATTACCTGTGGACAAAACGTGCAGTGAGGCGAGATGAAGGCAGTTAGCGTGGCCGGCAGCTCATTTTGCTCCAACCCCGTCAGGATGGACGCAGATATTTGTAAGGGTCCCGAATCGAGCGCGGCCAGCGCCTCGGCAAACGGTTGCATTTCCAATCCGCTGGGTATGGCCTGATATCTGAGGCCGTCGGCGATTTGAATTTCGGGCGGTTGCCGGGTGGAGCCGTCTTCGACCATGATTTTAATGTTGGGCACCAGTTGAACCAGATGGTCGCAGAACTCCCGGAACAGCTGTCCCTGTGGATGCCCGGCGGCAGTCAGGCCAATTTTAATTTCACCTGTTAATGTCTGGTTTAATTGGTGAAGTTGCCGTTTGTCAGATTCAGTCAGCATCGGTATCCCTTAGAAATTTTCGCTAGTGCGTCTTATCATGTGTTCGTGCGTCTGGCAACTTCTCTCAGATGTCAGCCTCAGATGGTTCAATCTGGACACTTGACGATGGTCTATACGTTGCTGGACTCGCCTCCGGCGATCTTCTGTCTTCTGCCGTCCGTTGTCTGGACATTGAAACCCAACATTGACTTAACTGTTTTTAGAGTGATATGGTCGGCTTTAACCTATTTTTCAGATCAATACAGATCGTGCCGTCAGGCTGCCGGTTTGGCATCATTGCGGTTTGCGAACAGGGTGTCTGACAGGGCGCGTTCTGAAATTTCTTCGTTGAAGAAGAAAGGAGAAAAAGGGCTGATGGATACATCCAATCTTTTGAAAGACAAAGTCGTCCTGGTGGTTGATGATGAAGTCGATGTTACCGATACCGTGGAAGAGATTCTGGACCAATGTTTCGTCCGCAAGGCCAATGATTATGATACCGCTCGTCAACACCTGATGAGTTATACGTTTGATATTGTTATCCTCGACATAATGGGCGTCAACGGATTCGAGCTGTTGAAATTGTCGGTGAAACGGGGTTTTCCGACCGTCATGTTAACCGCCTATGCCCTGACGCCCGAAGCCCTTGAAAAATCAATCAGGTTGGGTGCAGTTTCTTTCTTGCCCAAAGAAAAAATGAGTGAGCTCGATGAGTTTATTGCCGACGTCGTGCTCAAAGGTGGTCAACCGGTGTGGGGCAAACTTTTCGATAAGCTCGGCGGCTTTTTTAATAAGCACTTTGGACCGGACTGGAAACAACGCAACCGGTTTTTTGAAGAATTTGAGAAATCTCTCGAGAAAGGGCGGAATGAGGAATCCTAATCGTATGACATAATGGTACTTAAATTCTGAATTTTGCTGGATAATATAAATGCGAAATCCGAAAACCGAAATCCGAAACAAATCCGAATTTCGAAAGCTCCAATGATCAAAACAGTTCAAACTGCATGATCGTTTCTTTGGTATCATATGTGTTGGTCATTGGAATTTTGGGGATTTCGATATTGTTTCGAATTTCGGATTTCGAATTTTTCTGCAGATTTTCAATGAAAATGCCTTTAATTGTACGGTCGAAAATGTTTTTGATCAAAGAGGATTTTGACATTGCCGAACTCCAAACTGTTTACGTTGTCTGAAGCCATAAAACGGTACATTCCAGACGGTGGCTCCATCGCTATGGGTCTGTCACTGGAATCTCTCATCCCCTTTGCCGCCGCCCACGAGATGATCCGTCAACAAAAACGAAACCTTACCTTAATCGGCCCGATTTCAGACATGCTGTTCGATCAGCTCATCGGGGCCGGATGCGTGCGTGCCGTCCGAGCCGCCTGGGTGGGCAATGTTATCACCGGATCAGGCTATAATTTCCGGCAGGGGATCGAAAGCAAAACTCTCCATATAGAGGACCATTCCAATCTGACCCTGGCCCTGGCCCTGCGTGCGGGCGCGATGGGCGTGCCCTTTATGCCAACATACACGGCTCTGGGCAGTGATCTGTTTAAAACCAATCCCAACCTGAAGAAGGTGGTGTGTCCGTTTAGCGGTGATGAACTCACGGCGGTGGCTGCAATCAACCCCGACATTACCATTGTGCACGTGCAGCGGTGCGATGAATACGGCAATGCCCACGCCTGGGGAAATCTTGGTGTTACCCGGGATGCCTGTCTGGCAAGTCGCCTTGTTATCCTAACCGCCGAGGAAATTGTGAAGCCGGATGTTATCAGCCGGGATCCCAACCGGGTATTTACCCCCGGCTTTCGGGTCAAGGCCGTGGTCCACTGTCCCTGGGGCGGTCATCCATCGCCGGTTCCGGGCTACTACAACCGGGATCACCAGATGTTTATCGACTACCGTAATGAAAGTAAAACCACCGGGCTTTATGCCAAGTGGAAAAATCGCTGGGTGGACAACGTGGACAGCCATCAGAAGTATTTAGATCTGCTTGGACCGGAAAGAATCACTCGCTTGGCAATTAAAAATCATGTTTATGCTGAGACGGTGGATTACGGCTATTGAGAAATAAAGGTTTCAGGTGTCAGGGTCCAGAAGACAGAAAACAGAAAACAGAGGACAGAGGTCAGATGACAATCTGAAATGGGTTTTTAAGCCCAATCTAATCATTCATCAGCTTTGGCGACGGTCTGTTCGAATCTGCCTGTCGTCTGTCATCTGTCATCTGTCTTCTGTCCTCTGTCCTCTCATCCCTTTTGAATGGAATTAAGCACAATTGATGAATAATAGCAAAAACACCGCTAACTATAACCTTGCACAGCTGATGGTGACCGCTGCAGCCCGGGAAATTGCCGATGACGAAGTGGTGTTTGTGGGCATGCGCCTGCCGCTGCTCGGGTTTTTGCTGGCCAAAAGCACCCATGCGCCCGGGGCCATCGGGGTGTATGAGCTGGGTATCGTACGGGATACGCCGGCGCCTGCGCCGCTGATGACCATGGGGGATTTGCCCAATCTGTGCCGCGCCCAGTGGCTGGCCGATACAGCCGATGCCATGGGGTTGCTCCAGCAGGGAGCGGTGGACCTGAGTTTTATCGGCGGTGCCCAGGTGGATCGGTACGGCAACCTGAACACCAGCTATATCGGGGGTATCGACACCGTTGAAACCCGCCTGCCGGGCAGTGGCGGTGCCTGCGACCTGGCCTGCCTGGCCAGGCGGCATATTATCGTCATGTCACATGAAAAGCGCCGCTTTGTGCCCCGGGTGGACTACATTACCTCTCCCGGCTTCGGACATGGCTGCGGCTGGCGTGAAAAAATGGGGCTTCCCCGAGGCGGGCCATCGACCGTTATCACCACGCTGGGAGTGCTGCGCTTTGATCCGGATAGCGCTGAAATGATACTCAGCTCAATTCACCCGGGCGTGACCATCGCGCAGGTCCGTCACAACACGGGGTGGTCGCTCCAGGTTGCCCCTGACCTGGCTCGGACACCGGAGCCCACTGCCCGGGAGCTGAAGATGATCCGGCAATTCGACCCTGAAGGATACTGGACCGGCTCGGCATAACTATTTGATAAAATATTGGATTCTAAATTTTAAAATTAAATTCTCGTATTTCATTTGAATGTCGGACCCACGAACTTAAACCGTCGGCTCTGAATATCTTCAAAATTGTATACAATTTTTCTTGAAATGGGAATCGGTGTTGTGATATATCCGCAATGATTTAAACGCCCTTTGGAAAATGAATGAGTTTTATGATTTGGTGTTGAACTACAAAAAAGGAGGAGTGAGGAAATGAAAAGGTTATTTTTATTTGTCGCGCTAGCTGTCGTTATGTGTAGTTTGGCTATCACACCTGCCGTCGCCGCAGGACCATCATTGGATGCCTGGAAACCGGCCTTTGATCCGTCAGGAGCAAAATATAAACTTATCGTCTCTAACGTATCTCATCCCGTGCTGAAAGGCGTCTACACCGGTTTTGCGATCCGCGATGAACTCTGGAAGCGGACCAACGGCCAGATGTACCTTGACTACAAGCCCTTTTCCATGCTGGGGGGGGAAGTTGAAGTTCTCAATCAGCTGCAAATGGGCGCCATCCAGGGCATGGCCGTCAGTTCGGTGGCCTCCACCAATCTCGGGCCCCGGTTCGGTGTGGTCAATCTTCCTTTCCTAATCGATTCGTTTGAAAAACTGGATAAATTCACCAAAAGCGGCAAGCTGTTTGATCATTTTCTGATGGCCATGGATCACCAGGGCATCATGGGCGTTGATATCTGCAGCTATGGCAATTACGGATGGGCCACCACCGTGCCCGTCAAGACCATTGAAGATGCCAAGAAAGTGAAATTCCGGATTGCCGAAGCGGCGGTCAACAAGCTGTCTTACAAAGCCTGGGGCTTTAACCCGGTGGTCATGCCGTGGCCGGACGTGCCGGTGGCCTTAAAGCAGGGCGTTATCACCGGACTGGATCACACCCTGACCGTGTGCAGCATTACCAAGAAATTTGAAGTCGCCAAGTACTTCACCGAGCTGAATTATGCCCAGGGATTGTTCATCTGGATCTTCAACAAGGCCTGGTTCAACTCGCTGCCCGCCGATCTGCAGAAAACCCTCGTGGCCACGGTGAAGGACGTCTGCGCCGAGGCACGCGCCGCCGCGAAGCAGCAGGAAATGGAGCAACGCAAGGCCGCCGCGGAAAAATACGGGGTGGAATTTTTTCAACTGCCTGAAAAGGACATGAATACCCTGATCCAACAGGCCAGTGCCGTTCACCAGGAATTTGCACCGGAAATCAATAAGCTTTACGATGGCGACACTTACAAACCCGGCAACTATCTGAAAGAGGTTCAGGATTACATGGCCGACTAGCCATCATTGTTTGTTACCTGAAACGAAGGGATGTCCTGCAATAGTTTAGCTAAAGCGGGCCCGCTACCGATGATACCGCTTTTACGGGAACCGGGCCCGGCAGGACATTGCAAGATATCACTGAAAGGGGGCATCATCGGCCCCCTCTCATTCTTTTGTGGCCAATCAGGATAAAACTGTGCGATATCCAATATTTGTACCGGGGGGAGCATCCCATGTTTGGTAAGATTCTCGACTTTTTGGACAGGGTCCTGAGCTTTTTTGAGGAGTGGACGCTGTTTATTACCGTTTTGGTTGCGTTGATCGCTCTGTTTGTCAACGTGGTGTTGCGGTACGGCTTTAACTATTCCCTGGCCTGGTCGGAGGAACTCGTCCGAGAGGTTATCATCTACACGACCTTTATCGGCTGCAGCGCCGCCGTTAAAAACCGTTCGATGATCAAAATAGATGCCTCGGTGCAGCTTTTGCCAAAACTTAAAATGCCGCTGACCTATTTCAGCAATTTCGTCATCATGGTTTTTGCCGGCATGATGATTTACTACGGCTGGATGATGGTGATGCTGCAATATCGCACCCATCAGAAAACCATTATCATGGAGATTCCCCTGGTGTTCTTGTATGCGATTCTGCCGTTGATGGGAATCATGATGCTGATTCGAGCCATTCAGGTCATCTACCAGGACATTATGGAACAGCGCGTTCAGAAAAACGAAACGTAGATTTTATAGAAGCTGTCTCGAAAATAGGATTTTGGTTCAAAATCGCGGCGGCCGCGAGGTTTGAACCGGAGGGATACTGCAGTATTTCGAGGATTTAAACCGAGCGCCCAATCCCGCCAGAGGCGGGAGACCTAAAGACTTTGTTGAGATAGCTTATAGTAGCACGGGGAGAGCCGTTTATGGAAACAAGCCATGTGGTCATCATGCTGATCCTGCTCGGATGTATGGCAACTTATGTACCCGTTTTTATGTGTCTTTTTTTTACGGCGGTGTTGGGTTTCTTATTCTTTACCGATCTGCCCATACTGTTGCTGGCCCAGAGCCTTTTTCGAAGTATGGATAATTTTGCCCTTGTGGTGGTCCTTTTCTTTATCCTTTGCGGTAATATCATGACCGCCGGGTCCATCGTTGAGAAACTCATCAATGTTGCCAATTCCGTTGTCAGCTGGCTTCCGGGCGGTCTTGGAATGGCCGGCGTCCTGGCATGCGGCCTTTTCGGCGCCATATCCGGCTCAACCGTGGCCACCGTGGTGGCCCTGGGTGGCTTTATGATTCCGGCCCTCATCGACAACGGATATCCGCAAAAGTATACCCTGGGATTGATGACCACTTCGCCCAATCTTGGCGTGATCATCCCGCCCAGTATCGGCATGATCCTTTACAGCATGATCAGCAACGTATCCCTGGAAGGGCTTTTCCTGACGGGGTTTTTACCCGGGGTCATGATCATGTTCGGGGTTTGTGTGTACACGTATTTCGTCTTTCGAAGGAAGAAAGAGATTGTGCGCAAGCCCATCCCCAGCACGCTGGAACTGCTGCGTGTCCTCAAAGACGGATTCTGGTCGCTGATGCTGCCGGTCATCATCTTCGGCGGTATTTTTTCCGG
>Ga0209536_100004161_pt1 | contig 22901 bp, 22 predicted proteins | sample DeeMarSeWOR28_12_FD_187461 | JGI IMG/M metagenome (GOLD analysis project Ga0209536, IMG submission 187461) | Marine sediment microbial communities from White Oak River estuary, North Carolina - WOR-2-8_12 (SPAdes) (version 2) | ecosystem: Environmental > Aquatic > Marine > Intertidal zone >... | reverse complement strand
AAGAACGGGAAAGTTCCGAAAGACTTGGACTTAGCTCACTATCGTCAGTAGCTGAGAGGCCGATTTTCGGGCCGCTTCGGGCCTCCCGCGGTCCCGGGCAGCCCGGCTCATACGGCTCAGCTCGTCAGCCCCAGCGAACAGCCTCTCGATCACAGCACGGAGCCGCTGCGTACTGAGTTCCCGTTCTGGGATCAGCTCCGCAGCACCCACCTGGGCCAACGCTGCTGCGTTCTTCATCTGGTGATCGGCCGTCGAGGTGGGCAGCGGGATGTAGATGGCAGGCAGGCCCCAGGCGCACAGCTCGGCAGTTGTCATGGCACCGGAACGTGCGACCACCAGGTCTGCTACCGCATAGGCATCCGCGATCGGATCCCAGAAGGCGCGCACATGTCTGGCAGGAGGTTCGTGGTAATGCGAGAACACATCCCACATAGATCTACCCGTACCCCACAACAGGGCAATGTCGCTCAGTCCGCCCGTGTCGAGCAGATCGCGCACTGCCGCATTTACCCTACGAGCACCCTGGCTGCCACCCATGACCAGCAGAACCCGCTGGTGGGCCGCAATGCCGAATGCCCGACGAGCGGCGGCAGGATCGGGACGCGGCTCAGGGGGTGGGGTAATCGGGTTGCCAAACACGTGCACAGTTGTGTCCCGCCCCAACTTCAGATACCGCTCGGCTTCCGGGAAGCCAAGGTAGACCTGACTGGCACGACGGGCCATGAGGCGCGTGGCAACACCCGGCAAAGCATTCTGTTCTTGCAGGGCCACCGGGATGCCGCGCCTGGCCGCCTGGAACAACACAGGTCCTGACACATACCCCCCAGTTCCCACCACGCAAGCCGGACTCTCGACATCGAGCACCCGCTTGCACCCGGCGGCGACCCTCCAGACGAGGAACGGCCAGCGCAGGTTCCGCCACCAGGCGTGCCGATGTATCGGTTCCAGCGGCAGCAAATGGTAGCGGTACGGCCTATGGGGAAGAATACTCGCTTCGATACCACGCTCCGCTCCCACCAAGACCGGTTCGACATCTTCCCTCAACTCGATCAGCGCAGCGGCGAGCGCGAGCGCCGGCATCAGGTGTCCGCCGGTGCCCCCTCCCGCAATCACTATTCTCACGATCGTGTCCTTTGACGAGCACCCCGGCCACCGATGTTGACGAGGACACCGACGGCGAAGAGTGACACCAACAGATTGGAGCGACCATAAGACACAAACGGGAGTGACAATCCTGTGGCGGGAGCAAGGGATAGGGTGACTGCCATGTGCAGCAGCGCCGTCAGACCAATCAACGCCGTTAGCCCGGTTGCGAGCAGCATCCCGAAGCTATCTCGGGCGTTCCGAGCTATTCGCAGTCCAATAGTGATGAAGATGGCGTATAGCAACACAATCAACGTCACACCCACGAATCCCCACTCCTCCCCAATGGTACTGAAGATGAAGTCGGAGTAGGCATAGGGTAGGTACCCCAGTTTCTGCAAGCCTTGACCGAATCCCAACCCAAAGAGACGCCCAGAGCCGAACCCGATCAGCGACTGATTGATCTGCCAACTGGCGTCAGCTAGGTTCTCACCAAGGCCCAAAAAGCTCATCATCCGCTGCAACCCGTACCCCTCTCTCACCACCCATTGCCATGCGAATGGCAGCGCCACGATCGCGACAACCAGGAAGTGCCCGATTCGAGCGCCGGCAGTGAACAGAACGATTGCAGCAAGCAGGATCGTGAGACTTGCGGTGGAAAGATCCGGCTCCCCCAGGATGAGCAGACATACCGGTACCAAGACTACCACGAACGGAAGTACTCCCCGCTTGAAACTCCGGATGCTAGTACCCTTCTTGGCCGCCAACATCGCGGTCCACGCGACAACGGCAAACTTGGCAAACTCGGACGGTTGCAGTACCAGCGGGGCCACTCCGACCCAGCGGCGAGCATCATTTCTTGGCGCCGAGATTGCCTCGGTGAACGGGAGCAAAGGGATTATCAGGACCAACACCACAGCCCCAAGGATCAGCCAAGCATTGCGCTGCCATACGTGATAGTCGATCCGTGTAGCCACCAACAACAACATGATCCCGACCAGTGCTCCGCCGAGCTGCCGCTGTGCGAAGAAACTGCCTTCGGAACCCTCCTGAACGGCCCAAATACTCGAGGCGCCGTAGACCGCAACGATTCCGAAAGCAACCAGCGTGACGACGATGAGGCCAACCAGCCTGAGCTCCCAGGTAGCCACAGCTGAGGCAGCGGTCGACTTCCTCACAGCGACTCCACGATACGCCGGAACACGTCGCCGCGTTCTTCGTAGCTGGAGAATTGATCGAAACTGGCACAGGCTGGAGACAGCAACACCACGTCACCTTTGAGTGCGGACTCCTTTGCCAGTCCCACTGCCTCAGAGAAGTCCGCCGCACCAAGCACCCGAACCACCCCCCTGAGATCCTGCTCGATGGCACCACGCGCTTCGCCGTAGGCGACGACGGCTCGGCAATTGGTCGCAAGCGAGTCGACCAGCTGAGTGAACCCCCCACCTTTGGGACGCCCTCCCATTATCAACACGTAAGGCCGGTCCATTGCGGCAACGGCAACCAAAGCAGATGAGATGTTAGTTGCCTTCGAATCGTTGATCCATACCGTCCCGTCCACGTCACGCACTGGCTCCAACCGGTGTGGCAGCGGCCGGAAGCACAGTAAGCCGCGCGAGATCGCTGTAATTCCTATACCCGCTGCCCTGACGGCAATTGCTGCAGCTAGGGAGTTGGCCACGTTGTGGTCGCCCAGCAGCGCAATTTCCGCTCGCGGCAGCAACACCTGACCGCCCAGCAAGAGCTGCCCTTTCGAGCGATCGTACCATCCGTCAGCGTGGTGTTGCAGGCTCCAATGCAGGTGTTCCCCGACCACGCCCTCCGCGAGATGCAACAAAGCGGGATCGTCACCGTTCAACACCCATACCGCTTCGATGGTGGCCCGGCGGAACAAGTTACGCTTGTCAGCATAGTAGGCTGCTACGCTTTCGTACCGATCCAGATGATCCGGCGCCAGATTAGTGATCACTCCGATAGTCGGAGTGAGGTGGGGCGAGTCATGCAGCTGGAACGAGGACGCCTCCACGGCGATCCATTTAGGTCTCACCGGTCGGCTTGCCACTTCGATCAGCGGTACTCCGATGTTGCCTGCGGCCTCGGCAGACTCACCAGCCTCACGAAGTAGATGTGCTATCAGCGCAGTGGTCGTCGTCTTCCCGTTGGTCCCGGTCACCACTATCAGTCTAGCCTTGTCGAGCTGCATTGCAGCCAGATCAAGCTCGGCGATGATGTCGCGGCCAGCGCTGCGAGCCGCTCTCAAGGGTGGCGCCTGCGGGGGTACTCCCGGTGAGGTAACGACCACGCTCGAGCACCGGATCCGATCGAGGTCGTGTCGCCCAACGTCCACAGTCACACCGGGACCGGCCAACTCCGCCGCCCTTGTTCGCACCGCCTCCGAAGCAGCGTTGTCGGAGACGTAGACCCGAAGCCCGCTGGCCACGAGAAACCTGGTGGCCGCCACCCCGCTGCGGCCCAACCCGACAACCGCGACCTCCCCATCACGCCACTTATCGGGGATCATCTGATCTTCATTGTCGCGAGCGCGAACAGCGCGCACATGATGGCTATTATGTAAAACCGCGTCACTATCTTGGACTCCGACCAACCCAGCTGCTCAAAGTGGTGATGCAGCGGAGCCATCCGAAAGACACGATGCTGCCGTGCATACTCACGGCCATGTCTCATCATGCGCCAGCGAAACACGATCGTCTGAATGATCACAGAGAGCGTCTCAGCCGCGAAAACGGCACCAATCAGAAGCAACAGGAACTCTGATTTCAACAGGATGGCCACGGTTCCAAATGCACCACCGATTGCCAGACTGCCCGTATCCCCCATGAACACTTCGGACGGATGGGCGTTGTACCACAGGAACCCCAATGCCGCACCCATCAACGCGGCACAGAAGACCGCCAACTCCCCTGAGCCACGCAGGTAGTAGACCAGCAGATAGTCGGAATAGTCGATCCGGCCGAAGACATACGCGCAGAACGCGAACGCCGCAGCCGCAATGACTGTCAGTCCAGCCGCCAGGCCGTCAAGCCCGTCGGTCAGGTTCACCGCGTTGCTGCTCGCAGTTACCACGAACGTTACGAACCCCACGTACAAAATGGGATGAAGTGGAACCAGCACGTACTTGAAGAACGGCAGCGTTGTCGCGTTGGGTGGTAGGTTGGCGGCAACAGGCCAGAGCAGGAGGTAAGTACCCAGCGCCACCCCAAAGACTATCTGCCCCACCAACTTGTAACGAGCCACCAGCCCCCGCGCCTTGCCCTGGACAACCTTGAGGTAGTCGTCGACGAAACCGATCGCTCCCATCCACAGAGTCGCCACCGCAATGACCAGCACATACTGGGAATCGAGTTGAGCCCAGAGCAGCGTCGGGATGATCGTGCAGACGAGCAGGATGAGCCCGCCCATCGTGGGCGTACCGCGTTTGGAGTGATGGCTTGCCGGACCATCTGTTCTGATTATCTGTCCGACTCCCTTTGCCTTCAGCCGCTTGATAATCAACGGCCCCACTACGAACGCGAGTAGGATAGCCGTGAATGCCGCGCCCGCGGCGCGAAACGAGATATAGTTGAAGACATTGAACCCGAAGAACTGCGAGCTCAGCGGAGTCAGCAAGTGGTAGAGCACGGCGTACTGTCGCTCCTGGTCAGATGGGGAATCACGTGCTCCATATGAACACCGTGCGATCCCTTGACCAGCACGATTTCATTCCCCGTGAGTTGCTCGGCCACAAGTCGACCCAGGCTATCTGGATCCTCCGCGGTTATCAGGCGATCTCCCAGCCTGTGCGCGTAGCGCGCAGTAGCCTGGATGAACTCGCCGAGCACGGCCAGCAGATGTGGTTGCTCTTGCATCACGGCATCCGCCATCTGAGCATGGAGCGCACGACTCTCCGTTCCCAGCTCCAACATCGTCCCGAGCACCACCACGAGAGGTCGGTCATCTCGCATATTACGGGCAGTGTCGAGCAAAGCCAAGAGAGATCCTGGATTCGCGTTGTACGTATCCTGCAGTATGATGCGATCGTTGCATGATATCATCTCGCACCGGCCCGACGGCAGCTCGAGACTCTGCAAGACGGATGCAACTGAGCTGACCTCCAATCCCAGTTCCCGAACAGTCGCCAGCATGAGCATCGCATTGTCCAATTGATGCTTCCCGAGAACCGGCATATCGATCCTGATCCCCTCAAACACCAGCCAGCCATGTCCCGAAGCCCGTAGCCCCCATTCATCCGGACGGACGACAGCGGAGTCAGCGAGTCCCGCAGTCACTACGGCACCCGCCAAGTTCCGAGCACGCTTCCCCAGTTCCGGTGGCTCGGTACCGACTACCGCCGTAGGGACTCCCTGGAGCAACGCAGTCTTCTCTACCAACACGCCATTGAGCGATCCAAATCCCGCCAAATGCCCCACCCCAACATTGGTGACGACACCTAATGACGGCTCTATCACGTCACGTAATCGTGCGATCTCGCCGGGGAGATTGGCACCGGCCTCGACAACGAGCGCTTCACAGTCATCTGGAGCAGAGAGAATCGTGAGAGGGACACCGACCAGGTTGTTCAAGTTCTCACGCGTTGCATGCACCTTCCAGCGGGTGCCCAATGCGCACTTGACCATCTCCTTCACGGATGTCTTCCCGTTCGTTCCGGTGATCGCAACCACGGGACCGGCAACCATCCTTCTCCGCTCACGGGCAAGCAGACCCAGCGCAGTGAGAGTGTCATCCACCTCCAAGTGCACCATGCCATCGACCGGTGGCGTTCCGTGCTGCACCACCGCGCCAAGAGCACCCCGCCATTTTGCCTCACGCAGAAACTCGTGCCCATCGAACCGCTCGCCGACGAGAGCCACGAATAGCGATCCGGGTTCGAGACAACGAGTGTCGGTGGTGATGGACCGAAACGACACCGTAGGCCTCGTGGCGGTTCCCAGCGCTCTAGCTACGCGCTCGCCCGTCCACAGCGTCATGCTCGTTGTCCCACTGCAGCCTGTACGATGGCGGGCTCGTCGAACGGGACTTTCTCACTCCCAATGATCTGATACGTCTCGTGCCCCTTGCCTAGCAGCAGAAGGCAGTCACCAGCTTCCAGCAGCGAGACCGCCCTCTGGATGGCCTCTGCGCGATCGAGTATCCGCAGATGCGGTCTCTCCCCAATACCCACCTCGATGTCATCCAAGATTCTCTCAGGGTCCTCAGTTCGCGGGTTGTCCATGGCGATTATGACCAAATCGCAGTTCTGCGCAGCGATTTGCCCCATCACCGGTCGCTTATCCCTGTCGCGGTCTCCACCCGCACCGAACAATACGAACAACCGCCCCCGTGTTATGTCTCGGATAGTCCGAATCGCCCGCTCGAATCCGTCAGGTGTGTGGGCATAATCCCGCAACACACTGAACGGGCCTGAGGCGAGTCGCTCCATCCTCCCTGGGACCTGAGGTGGAAAATGCAGTCTCTCGATGATAAGCGCGGGATCGAGCCCCAGTCCCCAAGCGGCAGCCGCTGCCGCAAGCGCATTGGTCACGTTGTATTCACCGAGTAGCGGCAACCTCAACCGGTGTGCTGCACCACCGAAGCTGAACACTGCATCGGATCCCGCAGCATCAAGTCGCTCATCCGTCACACGCACCTCAGCGCCGTTCCCTCGTCCATAGAGAATGCGACGGATTCCAACGCGCTCGGGAAGTCCCTCCCACATTGAATCGTCTGCGTTAACGACCTCGATTCCGGACTCGTCGACCAGTTGCGATAGTCGCATCTTTGCGGCGGCGTATGAATCGAGATCGGCATGGTAGTCGAGGTGTTCGTGAGTGAGGTTGGTGTAGACAGCGGCACTGAACCTGACAGCCTCGAGCCGCCGTTGGTCGAGTCCGTGTGAAGATGCCTCGAGCGCAACGGTGCGCACACCCCGTTGCCGCAGCTCGGCGAGCACGGCTTGAAGTTCCACCGGGCCAGGAGTGGTAAGCGACCCAACACCGCTCAACCGGTTCCCAAGTCCGTCGAACACACCCAAGGTTCCCAGGGAGGCTGCTTCTCCCGCGGAGTTGAGAATGTGACGTAGCAGGGAGACGGTAGTGGATTTGCCGTTGGTTCCCGTAACACCGATCAGACGCAGATCGTCGGCGGGATGGCCGTACCATTCACGGGCCGCGACACCGGCAGCAATGCGGCTGTCGCTCACCATGACCTGAGGCAGCTCCACGCTGCCACCGCGCACCACGAGTGCCGCAGCAGCCCCACGCATGGCCGCATCAGCGAGGAATTGGTGCCCGTCCTGCCTTGTGCCCTCAACGGCGCAGAACAAGGAGCCCGGCCGGACTTCCCGCGAGTCCTCCGTCACACCGCTAACGGTCACACTCACCAACTCAGCGTCCGGCTCCACCAACACCCCTGCTGATCTCAGAGCAGCTACGATGACTGGCAGCTCCATCGCCCTTCTCACCGGACGACCAATCTCACCAGCGCACCCGGCGCCACCATGGTACCGGGTCTCGGGTCAGTGTCGATGACGGAACCGATGCCGGACAGCTGTACCCGCAATCCAGCCTCGTGCATGCGGCGAACTGCATCCCGCAGAGGGATACCCACGACGTTCGGGACCGGCCGGTCCGGTGTAGGATCGGCAACGGAAGAGTCTGGCCAGGGCGACACGTGCCGAACCTCAGCTTGCCCGACGGCCCGATTCAACTCGCCTCGAGCGGCGACTCCCGCAAGCTCCCCTCGGTCGAGGGCCTGGGTCTCGGCGGCGAGTACCTGCTCCAGCACCGCCCTGGTGAGCGGCACGGCGGTGACCCGCGCGTAGGTCCCTCTGGGATCATCCAGTTTCACCACCGTGACAAGTTGCGGACGATCGGCCGGGAACAACGAAACGAAACTCGCCGTGTAGGAGCCACTGACGTACCCTTGGGGCCCTGAGCGACGCACTGTGCCCGTCTTGCCAGCGACTTCGTAGCCGCGCAGCGCGGCCATTTCTCCCGTGCCTCCGCGATACACGACTCCGCGCAGCGCCGTACGTAGTTGCTCAGCCACTTCAGCCGACACGACCCGGCGGACTGGTTCTGGAACATGTCGGTAGACGATTGCACCGTCCGGCGCGGACACCATGCTCACCAGAGTCGGCCGCAAGAGCACGCCACCATTCGCTATGGCTGCATAGGCCTGGGCGAGCTGCAAAGGGGTCACCGAGATCTCGTATCCCATCGCCATGCTCTGCCCGGTGATTCCGCTCCATGCATCTGGACGCGAGAGTCTACCCGCTGACTCACTAGGGTATTCCACTGCGGTCGGGGTACCCAGGCCGAAGCTCCGCAACGTGTGGTACTGTGACTCAGGTGGGATACGGTTGGCGAACTTCACGATGCCGATGTTGCTGGATTGTTCTATGACACCTTGCAGCGTGAGCCAGCCATTGGGGTGATCGTCTTCGATCCTGCGATGCTCTGTGACGTAAATCCCGTTCTCCGTCCAGACTGAGTCTGTGGGCTGGGCCAACCCTTGCATGAGGAGTGCAGCGGCCGCAAACACCTTTGCAGTAGAGCCGGGCTCGAACACCGAAGTGAAAGCGCCGGTGGTACTTCGCCCGTCTGCCGTGCGCGATGCCACGGCGAGGATCTCACCCGTATTGGGATTGAGCACCACAACATCGCCTGTTGTGGCTGAGAATTCGTACAACGCGTCGTCCAGCGCCTTTTCCACGATGTCCTGCAGTGCAACATCGATCGTCAGATACACATCGTGTCCCGGAATCGGGAATTCGCCCAGCCGAGAAGGTGACTCCAACCTGCGCCCTTGGCGGTCTCGCAGGACGACGCCGCTGCCGTCGGTTCCCGTGAGTAGCGTGTCAACGACACGCTCAATGCCACTAGCTAGACGGCCTTCCGCTGCGGGCCGCCCCAGTATGGCTTGCGCCAGGCCAGGATTGGGGTGAAAACGAACCATGTCACCTGTCAGGTGAACGCCCCGCATCGATCGCAGTTGCTGGACCTGGGCCGAGTTGAAAGGACCTCCGAACCAGGCGTAGCGTTGTCTGAGCTGGCGTCGGACGGTGCTCTGCGGGATCTTCAGCTGCGCGGTGATGATCTCCGCATCACGCTCCGGGTCCCGCAGTTCATTGGGCGCCACCCCCACTCTGTATGCGTCGACGGTCTGGGCGAGGACCACTCCGTTTCGGTCATAGATGGCCCCACGACGTGCTGGAAGGACTAGTCTCTCAGTCCGCTGCGCCAAGGCCGTCTCGGCGTAGCGCTGACCACTCGCCAACTGAACCTGAGCCGAACGCACCAGCACAACGGCAACACCAAGCATGAATGCGAGCCGGACAGCACCGAGCCTGACCACAGGCTTTGCCACTAGCTAACGTCTCTCATAACGGGGTGTCTGCAGGATGACGATTTCACTGTCGGCAGGCAAGCGTAGTCCGAGCGATTCGGCCCTCGGGACCAGCACGGCACGGCTCTCGGCCCGGCGGATTCTCTGAGTCAGATCCGTCTTGTGCGATTCCAGGAATTCGATGCTGTCCGCCAAATCGGACGATTCGCGGGCGCTGACATAGCCCGCCGTGTTCCGAGCGACTACCCACCCCGCCACTGCAATTGCGAATAGCAGCCAGATGCCGGCCCAGACCCTACCCTTGATCCGCATTCGCTTTCCGGAATGACCGGAGCTTCGCACTGCGAGATCGAGGATTGGCTGCCAGCTCAGCGGCACTGGGCCGCACAGGTTTCTTGGTGTCAAGGACGCCCAGCGCTCTACCGCGACAGGTGCAGATTGGATAACCGCTGGGACAGATGCATTCGCGGGCCCACTCACGAAACTCTCTCTTGACCACTCGATCCTCACCGGAGTGATAGCTGATGACGGCGATTGACCCGCCAGGCTCCAATGCCTCTAGGAAAGCCGGCAATGCAGACTGGAGAGCACCGATCTCGTCGTTCACGGCTATCCGCAACGCTTGAAACAGCCGGGCGAAATCACCGGGACCGGCTCGCGCGCCCAATGCCTCGCGGATGGCATTGACCAGGTCGTCGCTGGTTTTGAAGCCGCTCCGCTCGCGCCGGCGCACCACGGCGGCGGCCAACCGCGCGGCCCGAGGCTCATCGCCGTAATCTCGAAAAATGGAGGTGAGCTCCTTCTGGCCGAGGGTGCTGAGCAACTCGGCGGCGGTCGTCCCCTGTCTTGCACTCATCCTCATATCTAGCGGGACAGCCGGTCGGAAAGAGAAACCACGTTCATCGGCGTCCAATTGATAACTCGAGACTCCCAAGTCGAACAGTACAAAATCGGGTCTGAAACGGGCTACTTCTGCGATCGTGCGGGGATCGGCGAAGCTAGCAGTGACCCAACGTACCCCTGCTCCGGCTATCCGGCGGCTCGCTGCAGCAACCGCCTGTGGGTCTCGATCAATGCCGAGGAACTCCACGCCCGGGCCGACCAGTCGGGCAGCATGTCCTCCGCCTCCCAGCGTGCAGTCGACGATCCTCACCCGACCAGCCGCCAACCGGCAGACCTCCTCGCCGAGTACCGGTGTGTGATAGGATGCCACGCTCACGCTAGGAAAACACGCCGGCCCCGCGAGCTTGGCAAGCGGGGCCGGGATCCTTACCTCTAGATTTTTCCACGGGGCTGACGGGACTTGAACCCGCGGCCTCCGGTGTGACAGACCGGCACTCTAACCAACTGAGCTACAGCCCCTGAAATCCACAGACATTCAATGTAGATGGGGCCTCGCCCTTATTCAAGCACCGTGTGCTACGGGCAGAAACTCTGCCTGAACTGTTCCGGCCTCCCAGCAAGCTGTTGCAGGTACCCCAGCAACTGGCTGGCAGTCTCCTCGGACACGCTACGACCTATCGTGAGCGCTTGGGTCGCCTGCCTCAAGTAGTTCTGGTAGTCGGGCAGCAGCCTGCAGGACTGCGACTCGACTATCTGCTGATCCATTGGTGTCGCAATCAAGAAGAGGCCATAGCCCAGCCAGAAATTGGCCTGCGTGGTGAGCAGCCCCCTGGGGTCGTTGGCCAGGGCCTTCTGCGCCCATTGCACCCCGATGTCCGGTTGGACTGGCACCAACTTCTGTGCGCCCTTGAGGTACTCGACACCGATGGCTGTGGCGATATTGCTGTCCTGGGTGGCGGTCAGTATGTCCTGCAGCAGACCGTCGATCCGCTCTACCATGGCGGTATCGAGAGGCAGCAACGTATCCACGGTGAAACGCTCCCCGAGTTTGGTGGCAACCTGCAGCTTGCTGCGGATGTCCCCGGGATTGAGTTCCACGAGCTTCTGGTACCCGACGAACGCCGAGTCAGCCATGCCGTTGGCGTCGAGCAGCAGAGTATGCAGCTGCCAGAACCGGACCGAGTTGGGGTCGTGTTGCAGTGCCTCGCCCGACCACCTGAGCATGGCGGCGGTATCAGCGACCTGCGTGGCCAAACCGATGACGGCACCATAGAATTCGATACTTCCGACCAGGGTTGAGTCCACTTCATATAGGCGGGAGCTGCTTTCGAGCGCACACGGCCAATCCTCACCATCCAGACAGACTCGATTCTTCAGTCTGAGGAAGCGGAGATTTTCCGGCTCCCTCTCCAAGCCTTGGTCTATTACCTCCAGGGCCTTGTCAAGTTGCTGCGTGGCCATGTAACCCGCGGCGGTGTTGTACCGCATTTCCATGTCCGCAGGATTGGCGTCGAGTTGCCGAGCAAAAGCCTCAACGGCCCCAGCCGTATCGCCCAAACGCTGGTACTGTCGAGCTAGTTCTTCCCACGCCCTCATATAAAGTGAGTCACCTTGGGCCGCTTTGCGGTATGCCCAGACCATGCTGTCGGCCGGCGCCCGCTCGGCCTCAAAAACATAGGATAGACAGATGGCAGAGGACGGGTGGTTTTCGTAGATGGCGAAGGCCCGATCAGCCCGATCCCTGGCACCCTTGAAATCGGAACGGTCACGGCGGGCAGTACAGTCCTTCGCGTAGTCCGCAGCCCTGACCTGATTGTCGAGTGAATCGGCCACGTGGTCGGCGAAATCCTTGGGTGGGTCGCCAGGCTGTCCTTCGACAGTCAGCCAGCCTGACAGGCCGGACCGAGTCACATCGACCATGCGGTACCGCGCGATAGCTTTGCCATTGCTGCGGTCGAACGTACCGTACATGTAGCCGTGAGCCTGTAGGGACCTGGCCACCTGATCCACCATCTCGGGGCCGATGATGGTGTTTTCGGCAAACCCTGAACTCACGAAGAGCTCGTGGACCTTTTCCGTTGATATCACCTGCCACTTGTGCCGGAACTTGTTCTGGGCTCTAGTACGCAGGAAGTGCGTCATCTCATGGACATACGCCGAATCCCCCGGCTGCACCGGCATAAGTGTCAAGATGAGAATCCGGTCGTGTGTGCGCTCTTGCCCCGCGAGTGTTGCCGGCGCCAGACCTACAACGGCTAGCACGCCAAGCGATACGAGCACGGAGCACAGGTGGGATGTTTGATGCTGCACCACTACAGTCCTCCCGTTGATGACTTCAGTGACCAGGTACCCCATCAGCCCCCGAATCGATGGGCGAAGAGGGATTCGAACCCCCGACTTCCTGCTTGTAAGGCAGGCGCTCTGGACCAACTGAGCTATTCGCCCGCGCACTCCCATTCACAACGCCAGGCCAAGCGGAAACAGCACACAGTAACCTAGCACAAGCAGGATCGGGGCCAAGGTGGTATCACCACCTGCCAACAGCAGGTATCCGATGCCCACCGCCACTAGCCCGCCGCCAAGCAGAGCGAAGTTCCTGCTGCGGAAGTGCAGGCGAGCAGGGGAACTACCCTTAGACATAGACACTCACGCTAACCGGAAGTTCCATACGCGTCAAGCACTTGCATCCCATTCATCTAGCGGAACGACCCACCCTTCGTCAAGGGCCGCCCGCCGATCCCGGTCCCGCTGGCGGCGCCACCACCACAAACTCGTGAGCACGAGCGCCAACACGGCCCAAAACACTGTCACGGACCCGAAGAACAGCACCCAGCCGTAGCGAGTGCGCAACTCCCGCCGCCACAGTTCCTCGAATTGTCCCAGCGTCATCTGATTGGTGATCCGCAGCGCCCGATCGAAATCGGGCGTGTCGGCCAAGTTGGCGATCAGCGGCTCTAGCCCGCGGTCACCACCCAGACGCTCCAACAGCAGGACCGCTGTCATTGCCAGTGCATAGGCCGCTTCAGCGCTGGCCGCGCTGCCCCTCAAATCTGCTTCGACTTGCCGCAGCGCGGGAGAGGCACCGGTCAAGAGCGCCCAGTTTACCCGCAATGCCCCAACACGGTCCCACTCGCCAGATGCCCACGCCGCATACCCCTCATCGAACCACAAGGGAACTCGCTTGACGACACTGTGCAACGCGAGATGAGCCAGCTCGTGCCGCAGCACCCTACGCACGTCACCCGTGAGCTTCAGCACGATCGTGTTCGACGCCGGAAACGCCGCTCCCCCCCCCCACTCCGGCAGTCGGCCGCGGGTGAGCGAGTCAAACCGTTGGTCGTCTGGCGCGATGATCAGACGGACGCGCCGCTCCGAAACGCTCGGTATTCCCGGCCAAGGCCCGGCTTTGTCAGCCATTTCAGCCAGGAGAGTGGCCCCCGACTCATCACCGGGCCAAAAAATCGCACTCGCTCGCCCGACACTGACAAGGGATGGGCCTTGCGACATCAAGGTCAGGAGTAGTGCTGCTACGAACGTGGCGGCTCCTGTCCTCGCTCCACCAGATCGAGGGTCTCCTTACAGCGTTTGCCCCAGGAGTTGAACTTGTTGGTCTTGTACCCGCTGGCCCACGTACGCTTCGCGCCCTCCTGGTCCCCCGAGAACCACTGCACGCGCCCGAGCTCGTAGTATGCCTCGACTAGGTTTGGCCCGAGCTTGAGTGTCTTCTCAAAGAACGTCTGCGCATCCTCGTACATGTCCCTCTCTAGATACACCAAACCCAAGTAGAAGTGCGCATACAACGTAGCCTTCTTGTCGTTGCCCAACCGAATAGCCTTGGAGAGGTGCTCGATCGCTTCCCCAAAAATGCCCTTCTTGAGGCATATGTAGCCAACGTTGATGCGAGCCAAGGAGTTGGCTGGCTCTTTCATGAGAACCTGCTGAAAGGTCGCCAGCGCATCATCGTAGTCTTCGTTGAGCATCTGTGCCCAGCCGAGCAACGACTCTGCCTGCACATCTCCGGGTGACAGCGACAACGCCTTGTTCAGTGCCAGTAACGCACCGGGATAGTCCCCCAGTGATATGAGGCTCCACCCCTTCTCGATGAAGGTCGAAGCACCGATGTGGTCGACTCTAACGGCGGGTACGGCCCCCGTGAACTCCGGCGCCCGATCTCCGCCAGTGCTCTGGGCTATCTGCTTGTATTTCTCGACCAGGACCCTGATGTCTTCCTTCAGCTCAGTGAGGTCCGTTATGCCCTGATCAACCGTCTTGAACAAAGCGATGATGTCCTTTTTGACCGCCTCTCTATCACCGCCGGACCGCACCGCATCGAGGTTCTGAACGATCTCGTTGTATAGGGCCCGCATTTGGGCAACAATTGGTTCACCCATGGGGAATCTCCGCCATCAGAGCATCCAAGGCCAGCTGCTCGGTGGATGCGAGCAGCCTCGCCACCGCGAGTACGACAATCGTCCGATCGCCCGCCGACACGATACCACCAACGCACTCTGCGGCAAGTCCCTTCACGAATTGCGGTGGCGGTACGATATCGTTGACGGTCACTTTCGTGACTTCGAGCACCGCATCAACCACGGCTCCGAGTCTGCCATGCTCCCACTGAACCACGATAATTCTGGTGACATCCTCCACGGCAGCGGGTACTCGGAGTCGTTTTCGCAGATCGACTACCGGCACCACTTCGCTGCCGTAGCGGAGAGTCCCCAGCAGATAATCCGGAGAATCAGGCAGGGGAGTGGGTTCCTCGTACCGCAACACTCGTTCTACCTCGAAGACGTTGAACGCAAGCTCATGACCGCCGAGACGAAAGGTCACCAGCTGGATCTCGTCACCCCTGCTCATTCCCCAGTACCCTCGCGTCCTGGCATCAATCGGCCTGCCAGAATCTCGAGATCGATGATCGGTATGAGGTCCCCACGATAGCGCCCCACACCTGACGCCCAGGGAAGCCGCCAGACTTCCGGGACAGGGAGGGGACTCTCCGCCACGAGTTCCTCTGCATCGTCAACCTCAAACGCCAACAGCGAGCCGGAGCACCGCGCCAGCACTGCAGTTCCACCAACAGTGGGTGGCGCTGGCCGATTGCCCAGGAGAGCAGCCAATTGAACCAGCGGTATCAGTCGTCCTCGTAGCGGAGTGACACCACGCACTGATTCGTGCGTGGCTGGCGCCCGACGCAACTCGAACCCGTCGACTACCTCGAGCACCTGATCCACCCGCAGACCGTAGTGAGTGCCCTCTGCTCGAATGCGGAGATAACCCTTCAATGCCCTCCCTCGCTAGTAACAAACCTAGTGATCGCGAACGCGAGTCGCGACAAGGGCTCTATCGCGTTTGCACCGCCCGCATCGATGGCGGCCTTTGGCATACCGAAGACCACCGAGGTGGCTTGGTCCTGTACGACTCCCCTACCCCCGGCGTCTCTTATCGCCTTGAGGCCGGCGGCACCGTCTCGCCCCATGCCTGTCAGCACTACACCCACCGCGCGCGGCCCGAAGTGAGCCGCCACTGAGTAGAACAGAGGATCGGCCGCCGGTCGCACGCCCCACACGGGAGTATCGCGATCCAAGCGTATCAGCAGGCCGTCTGGACCGGCAACCCGCATATGATGGTCGCCCGGTGCTACGTACACGGAGTCGGCCAGAACCTCCATGCCGTCCTCAGCTTCCACTACGGTCAGGCAACTCAACTCATCCAGTCGTTGCGCCAAGCTCTTGGTGAACCCGGCCGGCATGTGTTGAACCACGAGGATACCCACACCTAGACCCGAAGGGATGGCGGGCACCAGCTGTGTGAGCGCGCGGGGACCTCCTGTGCTAGCCCCAATAGCCACCGCGGTTCGTGCATGGCGTGGCCTGCGACCCGCGCGCGCCTCCGCATGTGAGATCTCTTGGTCGACGGACAGAGGTGGTGTCCGCTCAATCACCACCGCCGCGGCCGCAGTGAGTGCTGCCATGGTGGACGATACCAACCCAGCGAGGGCCGCTGGATCTCGCCCGCTCGGTTTGGCAACGATCTCAACCGCTCCAACCTCCAGAGCTCTGATGGCCGCGGTTGTGCCCAACCCTGCATGTGCACTCACCACAACGATGGGCCGAGGGCTCTCCTGCATGATTCTCTCTATCGCATCCAACCCATCGAGCCGCGGCATTTCGATGTCCATCGTTACTAGATCTGGCTCGAGCCTGTTCACCTTCTCAATCGCATCGACACCATCCCGGGCGGTACCAGCCAACTTGAAGCTGGCGGACTCGGAGATGGCATCGGCCAATACGCGCCGCATGAAGGCGCTGTCGTCCACCACGAGGACAGTGGCTTGTGAACTAGATGGTTGTCGGCTCACCACCCACCGTGCGCACGGTAACTGTCCCCCGTCCCACGTCGAGCCAGACCGAGCGACTCTTCTGGCCGCCGACAGCTTCTCCGACTATAGGCACCCCCGCCCGACGCAGGCTCAGCCTGCATGCATTGACGTTTCGTTCACCAATATGGACCGTGCCGGCAGCCAGCAGATCGGCAAACATGCTCGCTCCGCCAACCAGTCGCGCCACAACCTGACTGCGGGACGCACCGCGCTCGTGCATCAATTGCAGGAGGTGCGGTACAGCCGTATCGGCAGACCGCGCGGGATTCGTGCTGTCACGTGACAACGACTGAGATGGCAGGAGGATATGTGCGAGGCCTCCCACCTTCGCCTTCGCATCATGAAGGATCACGGCCACACAGCTGCCCAGTCCCAGCGCCATCAGGGTGTCTGCCCGATCAGTCACCTCAAGGGAGCCGAGACGTACCAGGGTTTCCGCCGGACTCTCACTCATGGCCGACGATAGATGCGTTCACGCGGATCCTCCAGTTTCACGCGCTCACGGAGGTCACCAAGTATCGTCTCTGCCCTTCCCAGCACCAAGTAGCCTCCGGGCCGCAGAGCCTCTACGAACTGGGATACCAGGCGATCCTGAGTAGCGCGGTCAAAGTAGATCAGCACATTGCGACACATGATCAAATCGTATGGCGGCTCCGGTGGTGGCTCTCTCGTGATGTCGTGGCGACGGAACCGCACGGTTCCACTGATTCGTTGGTCCACCACCCTGACGTTGCCATCACTGAAGTACCGCCGAGCCAAATCTGCTGGCATTTCGTCGAACGCAGCCTTGCCGTACTCCCCACGGCGAGCACGGTCCAGACTGTCTGAGTCGAAATCGGTAGCGTCGATTTGGAATGCCGTCGCTGTAAGTCTCTCATGTGCTGCCGTCTCAAAGAGCAATATCGCGAGTGTAAACGGTTCCTCACCGGATGCACACCCCGCCGACCAGCAACATACCTGACCTCCCCGGGAGCGTAGCAAATCCCGTAGCGGGTAGCGAGCCAACGCTTCCCAGGTCTCTCTATTACGGTAGAACTTGGTGACATTGATAGTGAGGGTATCTAGAAGGCTCTCGTATTCGTTCGTATCGCGATCCAGTAGCTCAGCGTACTCCTCATAGGTCGCAGTGCCTCGTACTCTCATGCGCACCGCCACACGTCGCCTGAGACAACTCTCTTTGTATGCGTCGAAGCCGAAGCGGTGTTCCCGAGCGATCTTTTCAACCAGAGCGGCGAGGTCGGGATCACGCCGCCTCTCGCTCACTTGAGCGCACTCACAGTCTCTAGGTTCGTCCGAGCTAACTCGTGAATCGGGTTCAGGTCGAGAGCCTTGAGCCAGCAGGTAGTTGCGAGCTCCCGATCTTGCCGCTTGTACGCGATGTTGCCGAGCTTGAAATACACGTCGTCGCCCAGCTCGGGCTGGAGCTTGACTGCGCGTTGATACGAATCCCACGCTTCGTCGTAGCGACCGCTCCGGTAGTGGAGATCACCGAGATTCTTCGACAGTTGCGGTACGCTCGGTTCGTCAGCCAGCGCCGCCTTCAGGAGTTCCTCGGCCTCGTCAACCCGGCCCTGCAGTTCAAGTAGCGCCCCCAGGTTGTTGCGCAGCACGGCATGTTCGGGAAACAGCTCCACACCTTCTCGCAGGGTGCATTCCGCCTCATCGTAATCCTCCTGAGCTCCAGCTGCCAGTGAGCGAGCCCAGTACCAGATCGCACTCATGCCTTCGCCACCGGTCACCTCACGTGCCCGGTCGAGCCGGCCCGCCGCCACTTCGAAGTCACCGCGGTGCAGCGCCACCAGCGCCCAACCTGTCAGGACACGCGAATCCCGCCGTGCCCGCGTCGCCGAGTCGGCATAGGTCTCCTCTGCCTCGGCAAGCATCCCGGCTTTCTCGTAGCTGAGCGCCAAGTCATAGAGTATTGACGGCTGTGATCCGCCTTTCTGCACTGCCTGCTTGAACGCTTCGATCGCCTGCTGCCACTGCGCTTGCTTGAAGTAGATCAGGCCGAGGTAGAAGTAGGCCCCCCCGTCCGACGGGCCCAGCTCAACCACGCGACGGAATTCACGCAGCGCCTCATCTAGCATTCCAGTGCGATAGAACGCGATGCCGAGATTCCTGTGTTCGTCGATACGGACCCCAGAGACCTCACGCCGCCGCTCTGATGGCTTGCGGCCTATCTGGTGGACAAAACCAGCGGTCAGAAGACCGTAGAGCGCCTTGCCGACCTCGAACTCCACGAGCCCAGTCTCTTCGATCACGGCGAATAGGTCGCGGCTGCCATCCAACAGAGGTGCAATGCGCTGCTGCGCTTCCGAAAGGGAAGCGTCAGAGGACATCAGGCGCTCCTCGTCGAGTTGGAACACCAGGTCGAACGAGGAGACTTTCTTTTCGATGAGGCTCCACTCGTCAATCCGCCGTGCTCCCTCCAACAGGAGAGCCTCAGGATCGATGGAGACCAAGTAATCCTGACGGTGCGGTCGGACGTCGCTCTCGAACGTGAAGCTCCCGCGTCGCCAGGTGAACAGAAAGAAGACGGCTTCCTCTATCTGCACCCGCACGTAGTGCTCCAACTCGGATTGCGAGATAGCCCCGGTTTCAACCAGGATCTCCCCCAGCTTCCTGTCGCGGCCCGCATCCTGCTGTCGTACGGCTTCGTCCAGTTGTTTCTGCGTGATCCTGCCGCTCTTGAAGAGAATGTCCCCGAGCCTGTCGCGCCTGTTGACAACGGTGGCGTAGACGATTCGGCCCGCATCGAAGAAGACGTATCCCAGACTCGAACGGTCTGAAACGGACAGGCAGCCCGTCTTGCGCCCAAGCGATAGCAGTTGGAGTACGTCTGGGAGAGACGCTTCCTTGAGACTGCCCTTGATAGCCACTACGACAGTTCCTCTATCAGCCGCTCTCCCGGATCGGGCCAGTTCCAGATCATCTTCTCGCGGCTCTTCACACCACTGGCCAGCGAAACCATGACTCCGCTGGTTCGCATCCCCCGAGAGACCCGCTCCACCTTGGGAATGGTCCCTTCAATCAGCTGACGAGCTAGCGCCGCACTCGGCGGCAATCCTTGGCCATCTGCAGAGTCGACGATCCGCTGGGCGAGGCCCGTCACTACCCGCACTGATTCAGCCGGTCGATCCGCCAAATAATCCAACAGTTCAGGATCGGCTTCGCCCGCCCGATCCCGCAGCACGCGCTCCACCAAGCGGCGTCGCAATTCACGGTCGGGTGACGTCAACACCACCTGCAAGCCGCCGTCCATGCACTCCCGCAGCTGTGTGGTGAGACCGTCGATCTCGGCAGGGGGAGAGCAGACGGTGAATGCGACTTGCCGGGATGTCCCTCTGAGCACTCCGACAATCCGATACAGCTCCTCCTGAGATCGCTCATGCCCCACCAGTACGTGTACATCGTCAATCAGCAACGCACCCGCCCGATCGAACAGCGACCCGAACGTGTCGAGCGCGTTCTCTTCGACTGCGCGCCTGGCCAGAGCGTGGAACTCCTGCCCGGAAAGACACGCTACCGGCATAGCGAGATGCTCGCTCAGGCCGTTTCCCAGTGCATGCAGGAGGTGTGTCTTCCCCACACCGGTCGCACCCACGATGATAAGCGGATTGTGCGCCGATACTGGCGAATCTACTACCTCGTGCACCGCCTGGTTGGCCGCTCTGTTTCCTGCTGTCTCGATGTAACTGTCAAAGGTCCACGCAGACGAGGGACCAGGAGGTAGCTCCACAGCCGGCACGATACTCTCGGCCAACACATGCGCCTCGGATACCCGGTCGGGATCACGGAACACCGGATCACCAGCCCGGGCGGGGTCGGTTGCTGCAACAGCTTCACGGAGGGTCCGGAGTTGCCGAACGTCTCGCTCGAACTCCACTATGGTTGCCTCGACCGGCAGCGGATTACTCTGCGTGAGAAGCCCCTCCAGCCGCTTCGTGTCGAACCCTTCACGGCCCCACCGCTCAATCGCATCCCGAACGTCTGTCTCCCACCCCTCGATCTGCTGTTGGACCGCGACACTCACTTCGGACAGGAAGTCCGCAAACTCGTCTCGCTGGGTCTCTGCCGCACCGACCGACGGCACCGGACGTCGCCCGTCCAGTATGAGTGCTTCGCCTTCCAATAGCGCTCTCGCCGCGGCAGGCGTCAGTCGATTCTCGCTTACCGCCTCCAGTGCGATCAGCCGATTGAGCAGCGCGATCAACTCTCTGGCATTGGAGATATTGAACTCAGCGACCGCCGCTAGCACTGTCTGATCCAAACCTGAAGCACGACCTTCCGCCCGACGCTGCAAAATGGCCAACCGCGTTTCGTACTCGGTCGGTTCGATCTCAACGACCAGTCCCTGTGACAAGGCCGCTATGAGCTCCCTGTCCAGGCCGGCGATTTCACCAGGTGGAACATGACCAGCCAGAACCAGGTTCCTCCCCTCAACCAAGATGTCCTGCGTCAATCTCTGGAGCTCAGTGTTCGTGCCTTGCCTACGCTCGAAAAGATGCGCATCATCGATCAACAATACGTCGACATCGGCAAGCAGATGACGAAACGCTTCGCTCTGGCCCGCTGATGCCGCCGCATTGAACGCCTCGGCAAGACGACTCGGCGTGGAGTACTCCACCACGCGGGGGGGGAACGCTTCAGCCGCCACATGTCCGACCGCCATGAGTAAGTGAGTCTTTCCGACCCCCCCACCCCCATGGATGTAGAGTGGGCTGTAGGCTCCACCAAGCCGTTCCGCCACAGCTTGAGCCGCAGTCACCGCTAACTGATTACCTGGCCCTACCACAAAGCTCTCGAAGGTCATTCCAGGGTTGAGCTCGGTCGTCACGTCGGAGATTCCTCGCTCAGTTTGCGCAACAACTGCTCTGATATTCCCTTGAGAGTCTCGAACACTCCACCACCCCTCAAGGCATCAGCAGGAAAACTGGGCACGCCTCGGAAGTTGATGGCGTCGTCCAACTCCTGTGGGGTCAGAATGAGGTCCGACGGGAGATCCTGCTTGTTGTATTGCAGAACCATGGGCAATCCTCGAATGTCCACGACTTGGTCAAGCAAGTTTGCCTGAAGGTTCTGCAGGCTCTCCACGTTTTCATCGAGCTGGCGCGCCTGACTATCAGCCACGAATACGACCCCATCCGCACCCTGCAGCACCAACTTGCGAGTGGCGTTGTAGTAAACCTGACCCGGGACGGTATACAGCTGGAACCGCGTCGCAAAGCCGGATATCGACCCTAGTTCCAGAGGCAAGAAATCGAAGAACAGAGTACGATCGGTCTGAGTCGCCAACGATACCATCCTGCCGCGCCGATTCTCCGGCACGCGGCCATAGATGTACTGGAGGTTGGTCGTCTTACCCGATCGCCCCGGTCCATAGTACACGATCTTGCACGTGATTTCGCGTGTGGTGAAGTTGACTAGTGACACAACTCACCGCCGGAAAAGTGATGCGAGACTCTCATCCAGCTCACGTTCGAAGTTAGATGCGATGACAGGTTTTCTCCTCTCCTCTCGCGGACATGCCTCTCTCAGCTCGCGGACCAGATCCTCGTAGAAAAGTTGCACCAGTCCCACCGAGGATTCGGTGCCGTACACGACCAGGGCCAAGAGCCTTCCCCGTGGGGTATGCATCTCCGCTAGGTAGATGCCGTGCCTGATCCCCTGGTGATTGAGCGCCTTGAACTCGTTCTCCCCGACAGCCCGCGCGATCTCCCTCGTCGACGAGTGGATCGCCGCACCCAGCGCAGCCGCCGCCATGACGTCAACCGCACGCGTAAACCCATGTTGGGCAAGTACTTGACCAGCAGTAGTCATGATCAAAGTCAGCCTGGCTCCAGCCTCCGCGACGAACCGCTCCAGCGGCTCCTTGATCCACGGCTCGATCGACCGGGTCGGGATCACGGCAGCGCCTGCAACATGCCCTGCATCTCCAACCTGACCAAGCCGACGTTGATGTCCTTGTCGCCGATGACCACCAGCACTACTTCCTCGGCCAAAGGCATCACCAACAGGGTCCCCTGGACCGACTGCAGATGGACAAACTGCAGGTTGCCGACTCCGGAGCATTCACACGTCTTCGCCATGCGCGTGGCCAAGTTTGCACCGAGAGCCGCTACCGCATCACCACGCACACTGTCCATTACGGCGTCTGCCACGATCAGACCATCATCCCCGGTCACCAAGAGCGCTCCCCGCACACCGCGAACCCGCGTGATCTTGTCAAGTGACTGCCGCAGCCGCTCGG